>ERZ825384.6-NODE-6-length-279930-cov-24.194598_pt1 | contig 279930 bp, 208 predicted proteins | sample MGYA00519931_ERZ825384 | MGnify/ENA primary metagenome ERZ825384 (study PRJEB31778, sample SAMEA3449200) | human gut metagenome | biome: human gut; feature: human-associated habitat; material: faeces | place: United Kingdom | collected 2010/2012 ...
GTTTCCTGATCAACGCTAATCGGATCAGGGTTAGTCGGGTCCTAAGGGTAAGCCGAACGGCGATCTCGATGGATAATCGGTTAATATTCCGATACTAACATATACCTCGATGGAGAGACGAAGGAACGTAAGTGCCGCCACCTGACGGAATAGGTGGTTAAAGGGCGTAGGTATAGGGGCAGATTAAGAGTTAGTCCTTGCTGAAACCTGACAGTACAGAGAGCCTACGGGCAATTTGATAGAGCACCCAAGTCGACTTCCGAGAAAATCTTCTAAGTTATAGTATATGTTACCCGTACCGTAAACCGACACAGGTGGTCGAGGAGAGTATCCTAAGGTGCTCGAGTGAATCACGGTTAAGGAACTAGGCAAATTAACCCCGTAACTTCGGGAAAAGGGGTCCCTATGAAAGTAGGGCGCAGCGAAGAGGTCCAGGCGACTGTTTATCAAAAACACAGGGCTCTGCAAATTCGAAAGAAGACGTATAGGGCCTGACACCTGCCCGGTGCTGGAAGGTTAAGAGGGGATGTCATCGCAAGAGAAGCATTGAATCGAAGCCCCAGTAAACGGCGGCCGTAACTATAACGGTCCTAAGGTAGCGAAATTCCTTGTCGGGTAAGTTCCGACCTGCACGAATGGTGTAACGATCTGGACACTGTCTCAACCGTGAGCTCGGTGAAATTGTAGTCCCGGTGATGATGCCGGGTACCCGCAACGGGACGAAAAGACCCCGTGAACCTTTACTATAGCTTAACGCTGAATTTGGGTACACAATGTGTAGGATAGGCCGGAGGCTTTGAAGCGGGCACGCCAGTGTTCGTGGAGCCGACGTTGAAATACGGCCCTTTGTGTATTTGAGTTCTAACCCTGCGAAGGGGACACCGTTTGGTGGGTAGTTTGACTGGGGTGGTCGCCTCCAAAAGCGTAACGGAGGCTTCCCAAGGTACCCTCAGCACGAATGGTAACCGTGCGCGGAGTGCAATAGCATAAGGGTGCTTGACTGTGAGACATACAAGTCGACCAGGTACGAAAGTAGGGTATAGTGATCCGGTGGTTCTGCGTGGACTGGCCATCGCTCAAAGGATAAAAGGTACTCCGGGGATAACAGGCTGATCGCCGCCAAGAGCTCATATCGACGCGGCGGTTTGGCACCTCGATGTCGGCTCGTCACATCCTGGGGCTGGAGAAGGTCCCAAGGGTTCGGCTGTTCGCCGATTAAAGTGGCACGCGAGCTGGGTTCAGAACGTCGTGAGACAGTTCGGTCTCTATCTGTTGCGGGCGTAGGAAATTTGAGGGGTCCTGACCTTAGTACGAGAGGACCGGGTTGGACGAACCTCTGGTGTATGAGTTGTGCCGCCAGGTGCATTGCTCAGTAGCCATGTTCGGTCAGGATAAGTGCTGAAAGCATCTAAGCACGAAGCCTTCCCCAAGATAAGATTTCCCTTGAAGGCCGTAGGAGACTACTACGTTGATAGGCCGCAGGTGTAAAGGCAGCGATGTCAAAGCCGAGCGGTACTAATAGCCTGAGCACTTTCTGAAGAGGGCCCTTTTCTCATCCTGAATCGTCAAATGTTCCTATGAGGGACGTTTGAGTCGAGGAACTTTACGACACAGGCCGCAGATGCGGTAGAGTTTTAGGTGGTTATAGCAGTGGGGTCCCACCTCTTCCCATTCCGAACAGAGAAGTTAAGCCCGCTTACGCCGATGGTACTGCAGTCACATGTGGGAGAGTAGGTAGCCGCCTCCTTAAGGAGCCTTGCAGCGATGCAGGGCTCCTTTTTTTGTTCGTATTCGTCGTATTCTTCGAGGGCGGTTCGTTCCCGCGACCGGTCCGGCCGCTTCCCCTTCTCCGTTTCGTTACGGCGTCGGGCATAATCCCCGCCGTGCTCGGGCCGTTCCGGGTTTTGTTCCGGAATGGCTGCAGGTCCGGTTGTCCCGAGGGAAATGCTTGCAACGGCATACGCCCGAACATGCGTGAATCCTGCATTGCGATCGCCCTCGGCGGAATGTTCCGGACGCTCCGCCGGTTGTTTCGGAATCGGAATCTTTCGGGAGCTGTTCCAGAGGGGCTGTTTATGGGACCCCTTCGTTTTTTTCGGCCGCTCGTTCGCTTCGGAGCGCAGTATCCGAGTGTCTGTGCCCGGTGCGCGGTCTGTCGGGTGTATGAGGCGTACTCCTGAATGTCCGTCGATCCTGCCTGTATCTTCCCGGAGTCCTGACAGGACGGACCCTAAGACGCATGCAAGGAGAAAATCTCGGACAAAAATGCAATAAATAATGCAAAATTGTTCATGCTGTCGTTGTCTTATCGGCGGGGGAAGGGAGCTGTCGTTTCTGAAAGTGACGGAAGGTGAAGCTTTTGTCTTTCTCCTTTGTTGCAGGTGTGACGGTATGGTCGGAGCTCGGCCGGGCTGAGGCGGAATTCGATAAGATCGATGAAAAAAACCGGGGTCGAAAACCCCGGTTTTTCATTGCTTTAAAGAAGCCCGCTATTATTTTGCCCTGACGGGAAAATCATTGCTCAGCGGATGACGGGGAGAGGAAGCCGGCAGTTTGAGCCTTGCGTCTTTTGAAGGAGCGGGCGCTATGCGCACGGAGTGTTCTTTCTGGCTGCCGTTACCTTGCATGGCGGCTTTGCCGTTTGCAAAGGATTCGAGCGGCATGGGAGCTCCGTACATGGTGTAATCCGTTATCGGGAACGATCCGCTGTATGTGCAATGGAATGTTTCCTCGCGCAGCGTTTCGGCATCGAGCGTCAGCTGATAGCCGTCGCCCTGTTGCTCTATGACGATCGTTCCTTCGACGAACGACACGTTGGTTCGGTTTCCGGAAGCGTCGTATATGCGTCCTTCTGCACCCGTATTCCAAGTCCCGGCCTGTTTGCTGTCGCTCATTGTGAACGTGCCGACCGGCAGCCGCAGGTCGGATACGTCTCCGGGCGTGTCGGTATAGATGTCGAACAGGATGCAATGCCCCGCCTCCGTGTTGGCCGGATAGATTCCGCTCATGGTACCTTCCATCTCGATGTCGCTGAACGTCAGGTAATACCTGTAGGAGCCGTTTTGCAGTCCGTAGTAATATGCGTTGGGGACGTAGTTGGCTTGGAAGCTGATATTGCCTACTTCGGGACCGAGCAGCGTATTCTCCAATTCGATCTTTCCGTGGAAAGTACCTTCTACCGTGAAGTTGTCGCTGGTCGTCGCGTTGACCCGGATGTCGTACGTTTCGTCCGCTTCGTTGTACGTGAAACTGATCGTACCGGCGGTGATGAAACTGTATGCGGATACTTCCCCGTTGACTTTCCGGCCTACGGTCGTCCCGGACAGATACGATCCGTAAAGCAGATGGCCCGGAGTGAAAGTCCCCGTTTCATAGCTGTCGGGAACGCCCGCGTCGTAATTGCCGTCCGGAATGACGGGATAGCGCAGGTTGGTCGCCGTTTGGGCATTGAGGTCGATATTGATGAACGTGCTCTGAGCCTCGTCGGTGTAGAGGTGGAGCGTGTAGTTGTCGTTGCCTACCGAGTTGTAGTCGCCCAAGTATTCGCCCTTGGCGATCGTGAAGGTCTCGTTCACGTTGCCGATCAGCGGCTCGGCCAGATTCTCGAAATCGATGGGTCCTTCGTACACGAAGTCGACGCTGTTTCCGTCTTCCAGTACGAAATGTCCCGTGAGCTTATAGCCTCCCGCGACATGCTCGACCTGAACCGATGCGTCCGAATAATCGAATTCGGCCATTTCCGGCGTCTTGCCCGTCAGATAGTAGTGCATGATGCGGGTTTCCTCGTAATTGATCGTTCTCGCTGCGTGCGTATCGGCCAGATCGTAGGTTCCCTCGGGCAATATGGCGTTGTCGTCGTCGGCCGATTTCTGATCCCAGAAGTCGAGTATCACCTGCCAGCCGGAGCTGGTCGTCGTGAAAGGATCGTCCGGATCGACCGTCACCGTACCTACCGAGAGGTAATAGTTGCCCGTATTGGCGTGATCCAGATCGCCGTAGTAGCGTGCCAGCAGCAGACTGGGATTCTCGATGGTCTGGTTGCTGCCTGTTCCGCCCGTTTTGTTGGCGATAACCATGGGACCCTCGTAGGATACTTTGTAAGTATGGCCTTCCTCGTCGGTCAGGTAGCCTACCACGCTATATCCGTCCTCGTTCGTTTTGACGGTGAGCGATCCGCCTGTGATGTAGAGGCCGTATCCTATGGGATACCCCTGATCGTCGGTCTGATTGATGTTGCTATAGCTTTTTTGGAATGTGAAATGGGTGTAGCTGTCCTCTGCGTCGAACTGATAGGTACCTTGCGGAATGGTCGGATTCATGACGTCGTCGGTAAGGGGTCCGTAAAGGTCCAGTACGATCTTATAGCCTGCGCTCTGGGCCTCGCCGTACTCATCGAATTCGATATCGGAGAACTGTACCATGTAGTTGCCCGTAGGCTCTGCGGTCCATGCAACGGTGTAATACTGCCCCATGCCGGAGGTGGCTTGCACCCATGTCTCGTAGTCGGGCTCGGGCCGCAATCCCGTTTCCATGCGCAGGGTGGTTACTTCGCTGAGCACAGAACCGTTCGAGGCGGCGGCGAAAACGATATAGGTACTTTCCGGATCCAGTGGCGACAAAGTGACCGGAGTGGCTTGTTCGGCGCTGACCTGCACGCCGTCTTTCAGAACGGTTTCGGCCGAGGGCTGCTCTACCTGTACGTTCTCTTCCACTTTGGCGTAGAGGTAGGCGCATTTCTCGGCTTCGTCCGGCGTTACGGTAAAGGTGATCGAGGTGGTTGTGGAGGTTCCTTCTGTCAAGCTTACCGTGGGTTTTGGCGGCTCGGTACCCGGGTCGTCGTCCTTGCACGATGCCACGCCCGCGCAGATGAGCAAAGCAAGTAGAATCTTTTTCATAATTATTCGGTTTTATGGAGCTGTACCCGCCGTTACTCCTGGGTTGAAAGTAGATTTATCAGGCGTCTCGAAAAAGATACGGGCACCGAACCTCCGGCTGGCGAAGACTCTTATCTCGAAAAGACGTCGGGTAAAAATAGTTAATGTGAACCGAAATATCAAGAAAATAAGTCGAAATAGGAGATCGTACCGCGGCTGTCCTGCATATAAAACATAATAATAATTGTATCGTTCATATGTCGCTGAACGGATTTGTTCGCAGACGAATTCGGGCCGGTCGAGCCTGCACGGTATGACCCGAAACGCTCGTTTTCTGCGAATCGGTTTTCGGGAGGGGCTTTGCTTGGGGGAAGTCCGTGTCGGTTTGCGATTTTTTTTTTGCTACCTTTGAAAAACGTCATATGAGGCATTTGTTATGGGAAGACTTGACCGGACAATACGTGTTGCGGTATGGGTCCTGGCTATGGGCTGGCCGACCGTCGCATGCGGCTGGGGGAGGATAGGCCACGATGCGGTGGCCTACATCGCGGAGTGCAATCTGAGTCCGAAAGCTCAGAGAATAGCGGAAAAGTATCTCGGACATTCGATCGTATACTTTTCCTCATGGATGGACGATTACCGCCGCTCGCCCGGCTACGAGCATACGACTTATTGGCATATGGCGCCGGTCGACGAGCGTATGTACTATACGGACGAGGTGCGCAGCTCCCGGGGCGATGCCGTTTGCGAACTGGAGAACGCCATCGGGCTGTTGAAGAATTACAGACAGCTCGACGATTCGACGGTTGCGGCCAATCTTCGTTACGTGATTCATTTGGTCGGAGACATGCATTGTCCCGCCCATGTCGATTACCCCGGCGTCGAGCTGTGGTACGACGTTTCGTTCAACGGGAAAAAGCGCAGCTACCATAGCGTATGGGATTCGGGAATCATCGAGGCGAGCAGGAAATGGCATTATGTCGAGTGGCAGCAGCAGTTGGACCGTTGTACGAGACGGCAGAAACGCGAGATCATGGCCGGCACGCCGCGCGACTGGTTCCACCAGACGGCGGTCGAGTGCCGCGACATTTATGCGTTGGCTCCTCCGGGGTGCGAGCTCGGGCGCGATTTTATCAATGCCGCTTCTCCCCGTGTCGAACGTCAGATTCTCAGGGCCGGATATCGTTTGGCCAAAGTGCTGAACGACCTTTTCGGATAGGCGGAGAGGGCAAGGCGCTCCCGGGCTGTATGGCCTGGCTGTCTGGGCGGCGATTTGCGGCGGAGTTTCGTACTTTGGAATCCGTGTCGGCGATGGCCTTCGCGCTCGTTCAGGGGCTTGAGCGCAGGGACGGTCCGGAATCTGTCGGCGGCGCGGTGACGAATCTGCCCCGATCGGAGCGGCCGGGTGCAGACAGGGGCGTGTCTCAGAGCTCGGCTACCTCTTTTTTACTAGGAGTTCGGGCAGTTCGGATATAGGGGAATCGTTTTTTGAATCGGAACGCGATTTCCGGTGCGGGCCGGTCCGTGCGAATATTCTTCGGCCGGACGATGGCCGTTCTGTAAAAAATCATACCTTTGCACAGTTTGTTGCTTAATCTTTTTATCCGATGCCGAACGAAATGGTCGAAACACCCCGATTCATCCCGACCGCTGAGAACACTTATGTGATCTCCTATCCGTCTCACGGTTCCGATTACCCGTACGATTTCGCGGCCATTCTGGCGCAGTCCCGTCGCTGCGAGCGCGAGGGCGATGTCGAGCGGGCGTGCAATCTGCGGTACGACGGGATTAAGAAGCTGATCGATCTGATTCCGGACGAGGACGAAATCTGGCTCGATTGGGAGGATCGGGGCAATCAGGCCGTACTGGAGTTGCTCAAAGGTTCCGCGATAGACCATTTTCTCGTCGGCGATTTCGAGATGGCGGCCGGTCTGTTCGAAATGGAACTCGACATGGATCCGGAGGATCATCTCGAAGCGACCAAACCGTTGGCTTATTGTTATGTGGCTTTGGGCGAATACGAGTCGTTCGACGAGATCGTCGACGATATCAGCGACAAGTATCCCGAGAAGGAGATTCTGAAGCTGTGGAGCGAGTTTCGCCGGACGGGCCGCCTGCCGTCGGGCGAGATGATCCATTTCAGGAAGAGCTTCCCTGTCTTTTATGCCGAGTTCACGTCGGACAAGCACGAAATCACGCCCGACTATCTGGCCGACATCGAGAGCGAGAGACCCTCGCGCGAAGCGCAGGCCCGCGAGCTGTGGCTGCAGACCGAGCACCTTTGGACGCAGTTCCCGGGATTTGTCGAGGCGTTGAAAAAGCAATGATTCCGGCCCGGCCGGTATTTCTTCGAGTCGATGGCTTATCCTTGGGGCGACGACAGGCGCTATAACAGCTATTCCGGCTATTTCCGCCGTTTGTTCGGCTTTCGCGTGCAGAAGTTGTCCGTGCATGCCGGGTTCACTTGTCCCAATCGCGACGGCACGCTCTCCTCGGGCGGTTGCACGTTCTGCGACAACGCGGCTTTCTCTCCTTCCTACTGCACTCCGGACAAGAGCGTCCGCCGACAGCTCGAGGAAGGGATCGAGTTCCATCGCCGTCGCTATCGTTCTGCCGAAAGGTATCTGGCCTATTTCCAGTCTTTTTCGAATACGTATGCTCCGCTGGAGAGGCTGAGGGAGGTCTTCTCGCAGGCTTTCGAACTGCCCGAGGTGGCGGGGATCGTCGTCGGAACGCGTCCCGACTGCATCGACGGGCCGAAGCTCGACTATTTCGCCCGGTTGGCCGAAACCCGTTACGTGGCGATCGAGTACGGAATCGAGTCGTGCTACGACGCGACGCTTCGCTCGGTCAATCGCGGACACGATTTCGCCTGCGCCCGCCGGGCCGTCGAGATGACTTCCGAACGCGGAATCCGTACGGGCGCCCATTTCATTCTGGGTTTGCCCGGCGAGACGCCCGCCATGATGGAGGCGTCGGTCGATGCGATCAACTCGCTGGCGCTCGATACGGTCAAGTTTCATCAGTTGCAGCTGTTTCGCGGCACGACGATGGCGGCCCAGTATGCGGCCGACCCGGGGCGTTTCCGCTTTTTCTCGAGGGACGAGTACGTCGATTTCTTTATCGGCCTGCTCGAGCGTTTGCGACCGGATCTGGTCGTCGAGCGGTTCGCCAGCGAGGCGCCGCCGCGCTTTCAAGCCGGTCCTACGTGGGGGCTCGTGCGCAACGAGCAACTCTGGTCGTTGCTCGAACGGAGGCTCGAGCAGCGCGGCACATGGCAGGGACGTTTGTACGTATAGCGGTCCGGAGGTAACGGCGAACGGCGTTGTCCGGGGCTGAACTTTCCTGTTCGGGCTGCGACCGGCGGCGATTCGTCGAAAAAAATGCGGCGGAAATTCGGTTATATAGTATTTTTTGATGACCTTTGTATTGCCATATAGTTTTTTGCAATATGACGATCGTACAATTGGAATATTTGCTGGCGGTAGCCAATTGCGGCAGTTTCTCGCTTGCCTCCGAAAAATGTTTCGTTACCCAGCCCTCGCTGAGCATGCAGATCAAGAATCTGGAGGAGGAGCTCGGCGTGGTGCTGCTCGACCGTAGCCGCAAACCCGTCATCGCTACCGATGCGGGCGAGGTCGTGATCCGGCAGGCCCGCGAGGCGATCAAGTCGTTCAAAATGGTGCGCGAGTCGGTGGCCGATCTGCGGGGGGAGATATCGGGCGTGCTTCGTCTGGGCGTGATTCCGACGATCGCGCCTTACCTGTTGCACCGTTTCGTGCCCGGTTTCGCCCGCGACTACCCGAACGTCGAGTTGCAGATTCGCGAGCTGATGACGGCCGACATCATCCGCGCGCTCGGCCGCGATATGCTCGACGCGGCGATTCTGGCGGGCGGGACCTCGCCCGACGGCATTCAGGAGGAGGAGCTCTTCAACGACCGCTTTTATGCTTACGTGTCGACCGGCCATCCGCTTTTCGAGCGGAGCAACATCCGCATTGAGGATATCGACGTGCGGCGCCTGCTGCTGCTTTCCGAGGGGAACTGTCTGAGGGATCAGGTGCTGGAGCTGTGTCAGGCTCAGAAAGGCGTGCAACGGCAATATTCGTTCGAGAGCGGCTCGCTCGAGACGCTGATACGGATCGTGGACAACTCTTCCAACATGATGACGATCGTTCCCGAAATGGTCGCCGACTTCATCGACGAAAGCCACAAGCCCCAGCTCAAGACGCTGGCCAAAGGCGCTACGTCGCGCAAGATTACGATTGCCGTACGGCGCACCTATGTAAAGCGTTCGCTGGTGGCTGCGCTCAAAGAATCGATTCTGGCCGCATGCCGTCCCGACCGTCATGTTTAGCAGGATATTTGCTGAAACTCCCGCCTCGGGGAGATTCCCGGTTCGCGGTTTCGGTGCCATTGCGTTCCGGAGCGAAAGGCGGGTCCGTATCCTGCCCGGTTTCCTATTTGTCAACTTTTTACTATCTTTACCCACTTGAAACGAAGCGATACGATTTATGAATGAATTGATCGACACGATTGTCAGTGCGATACAGGATAAGAAAGGCAAACGCATCCTGTCGCTCGACCTGAGCGGGTTCGACGGGGCGATATGCTCCGCCTTCGTCGTTTGCAGCGCCGATTCGACGACTCAGGTAGAGGCCATCGCCGGCGGAGTCGAGCAGAAAGTCCTCGAAAAGCTGGGCGAGAAGGTCTGGCGCGTCGAGGGGCTCGGCAACAGCGTCTGGGTGGTGATGGACTACGGCGACGTGATGGTGCATGTCTTCCAGACCGAGACGCGCGACTTCTACAAGCTCGAGCAGCTTTGGGCCGACGCTCCCGTCCGCGAATACGCGGAGGAGCAGTAGAGTTCATACTACGGCCCCGTTCCGTTGCGTTATGAGGTGTGGATGAGTAATTAAAATCAAGAAACAGCCAATGAAGCTAAATACCGGTAACGAAATGCCTCCCCAGTTGGGGGGCAAGCGTCCTAAGTTCAATATTTACTGGGTGTGGGCGGCCGTGGCCGTCGTCATTCTGTCATGGGGGCTGCTCGGCAGCGGCGAAGTGACGCATCCCACCGATTGGGACAGCGTCAAGACGATGATCGAGCAGGGCGACGTGCAGAAGATCGTCGTCGTCAACAAGGAGACCGCCGAGGTTTACCTGAAGCCCGACAAGGTAGCCGAGTACGCGGGGCAGAAGGACTACAAGGGCCTTTCGGCCCAAGGGCCCCAGTTCGCGTTCAATATCGGCTCGCTGGACTATTTCCAGCACAACCTCGAGAATACGCTGAGCGAGCGCGATCTTTCCGTTCCGCTGACGTTCGAGACGCGGCGCAATATGTGGAGCGACGCGTTCACGCTGATTTTCCCGATCCTGATCTTTTTCGCGATCTGGTGGTTCCTGTGGCGCGGCATGTCGCGCGGCGGGGGCGGCGGTTCGGGCAGCGGCATATTCAACGTGGGCAAAGCCAAGGCCCAGATGTTCGACAAGGACTCGAACGTGACGATCACGTTCAAGGACGTGGCCGGACTGGAGGAGGCCAAGGTCGAGATCATGGAGATCGTCGATTTTCTGAAGAATCCCGGCAAGTACCGCGATCTGGGAGGCAAGATTCCTAAGGGCGCGCTGCTGGTGGGCCCTCCGGGAACCGGCAAGACGTTGCTCGCCAAAGCGGTAGCCGGCGAAGCGAATGTGCCTTTCTTCTCGATCAGCGGATCGGACTTCGTCGAAATGTTCGTCGGAGTCGGGGCTTCGCGCGTGCGCGACCTGTTCCGTCAGGCCAAGGAAAAGGCGCCCTGCATCGTTTTCATCGACGAGATCGACGCGATCGGCCGGGCGAGGAGCAAGAACGCCGGATTCTCGTCGAACGACGAGCGCGAGAACACGCTGAACCAGTTGCTGACCGAGATGGACGGCTTCGGCACGAATGCCGGCGTGATCGTGCTGGCCGCGACGAACCGGGCCGACATACTCGACAAGGCGCTGCTGCGCGCCGGGCGCTTCGATCGTCAGATCAACGTCGAGCTGCCCGATCTGAAGGAGCGGCGCGAGATATTCGACGTGCACCTGAAGAATCTGAAGCTCGATCCGCATCTCGACCGCGACTTTTTGGCCAAGCAGACGCCGGGTTTTTCGGGAGCCGATATCGCCAATGTCTGCAACGAGGCGGCCTTGATCGCCGCGCGGGGTAACAAGAGTCAGGTCGAGAAGGACGACTTCCTCAATGCGATCGACCGTATTATCGGTGGTCTGGAGCGTAAGAACAAGATTATTACGCCTCAGGAGAAGAAGACGATTGCCTACCACGAGGCGGGACATGCGACCGTGAGCTGGGTGCTCGAACATGCGAATCCGCTGATCAAGGTAACGATTATTCCGCGAGGGAAGGCGCTCGGCGCGGCATGGTATCTGCCCGAGGAGCGCCAGATCACGACCAAGGAGCAGATGCTCGACGAGATGGCCTCCATTCTGGGCGGCCGTGCATCGGAGCTAATGAATTTCGGCATGGTGTCGACCGGTGCGCTGAACGATCTGGAGCGTGTGACCAAGCAGGCCTATGCGATGGTGGCCTATTACGGCATGAGCGAGCAGCTGGGCAACCGCAGCTTCTACGATTCGACCGGTCAGGCCGACATGGCGCTGACCAAGCCGTACAGCGAGATGACCGCGCAGCAGATCGACGACGAAGTGAAAAAGCTGATCGACGGAGCTTTCGCGCGGGCCCTCGAAACGCTTGAGAAGCACCGCGACGGCCTGACTCAGCTTGCCGAGCTGCTGCTCGAGCGCGAAGTGATTTTCGCCGAGGATCTCGAGAAGATTTTCGGCAAGCGTCGCGGGGAAATTCGTGAAGAAACCGAAGTCAAAGTCGAAGAACCTTTGGACGGTGAGTTCGCTGCTGAATAAGAATTTTCTGGTCCGCACGCTCAGCGGGGCGGGCCTGCTCGTCATCGTGCTCGGAGCCGTGCTGTGGTCTCCGTTCTCTATGCTCGTTCTGATGGCCGTTCTGATGGCCGGGTCGCTCACGGAGTTCTTCCGCATCGCCCGGCTCAAGGGGGCCCGGCCGCTCGTAGCGTATCCCGTCGTAATCGGGCTGAGCGCTTTGGCGCTGGCCTTCGCCGTGCAGACCGGACGATGTCCCGCATCGGCTTTCGCGCTGCTGCTGCCGATGATCTTCGCGCTGTTCGTCGCGGAGTTGTACCGCCGGCATGAGAATCCGCTCGGCAATGTCTGCTGGGAGCTGGGAGGGTTGGTCTATATCGCTTTGCCTTTCGCGCTGCTTGCGACGATTCCGTTGCGTGGAGCTTGTTCCGCCGGTTCGTCCTATGTTCCGGGAGATATGCTTGCGATCATATTCATCGTCTGGGCCAACGATGTGGGGGCCTATCTGGCGGGTTCGCTGTTCGGCCGGCACAGGCTGTTCGAGCGGATTTCCCCTAAAAAGTCTTGGGAAGGCTTCGCCGGGGGCGTTTTGTGCGCTGTGGCCGTCGGGTGGCTGTACGGCCTGTACGCCGGGCCGGGCGATACGGCTCACGGGTTGCTGTGGAGCGGGGCGGGTCTCGTGGTGGCTGTCGCCGGCGTACTGGGCGATTTGGTCGAGTCGATGCTCAAGCGCTCGGCCGGCCTGAAGGATTCGGGAAACAGCATCCCCGGTCACGGCGGATTTCTCGACCGTTTCGACGCGCTGATTCTGGCCGTACCTTTCGTTTATGCGTATTTCGCTATATTTGCCTATATTTGTGTGCTGAGCGGCGGCCCGGTCGGAGCCGTTGCCGGCTGAACCAAACGATAACCCATGAGAATCCATAAGGAAGGAGCCTCTATCATACTGATTACCGCGGTTTTTGCGGCCGTCGTCATGGTTTCTGCGGCCTATCTGCTGCCGTCGGCCGTCGCATGGGCCGTTGCGGTTGCGGCGCTTGCCTGCGTCGTGTTCGTCACCTCGTTCTTCCGCTGTCCGAGCCGTCCTCCGGTGCGGGACGAGAACGGGGTCTACTCGCCGGCCGACGGGACCGTCGTGGCGCTCGAGGAGGTCGAGGAGAACGAGTACTTCCACGACACGCGGATCGTCGTTTCGGTTTTCATGTCGATTTGGAACGTGCACGTCAACTGGTTTCCCGTATCCGGAACGGTCGATTATTTCCGGCATCACCACGGGATGTTCATGGTCGCGTGGCATCCCAAGTCGTCCGAGGACAACGAGCGCACGACGACCGTGATCGACATGGGCGGGCAGAAGATTCTGTTCCGCCAGATCGCAGGGCTGGTCGCGCGGCGGATCGTTTCGTATGCCCGGGTAGGGGGGCGGGCCGAGCAGAACACCCAGTGCGGCTTCATCAAGTTCGGCTCGCGGGTCGATCTGTTCCTTCCGACGGATGCCGACGTGCAGGTGCGTTTGGGCGACAAGGTCGTCGGTACGCAGACGCTGATCGCCCGGCTGAAAAAGAAAGAGTAACTGTGCCCGGCCCGGGCGTATTCGGGCGATTCCAGCGGAAAACCGAGCGGAACTCATGTCCAAGCTATACCGATATCTCGTTGCAGGCGCTATCACGGCAGTGGTTCTCTTTCTGGTGTGGTATTTCAGCAACGTGGTCGCCTATATTCTGGTGTCGGCCGTTCTGGCGATTATCGGCAAGCCGCTGACCGACCTGCTTTCGGGGTTGCATGTCCGGCGGACGCGGTTCCCTCGCTCGTTGGCGGCTTTGTGCACGCTGCTCGCGATCTGGGTCGTCGTCGTGGGAGTCTTTTGGCTTTTCGTTCCGATCGTTTTCCAGAAGATCCGCGAGTTCTCTTCGCTCGACGTCCCGCAGATCATCCGGTCGTTTCAGGAGCCGCTGATGTCGCTCGAGAGTTTCATCCGGCGCGTTTTCTCGATCAGCGAGAGCGAGTTTTCGCTCGTCGATGCGATTTCGGAACAGATCAAACCGCTGCTCGACATCGGCGTGATCAATAATCTGCTCTCGTCGATCGTTACGACGGTCGGCGATACGGTGATCGCGGCTTTCTCCATTTCGTTCATTACCTTTTTCTTCTTGAAAGAAAGTCACCTGTTTACGGATATGGTCGTCATCATGTTCCCGAAAAAGTACGAGCCCAACATCACCCGGGCGCTTGACTCGGTGACCCATCTGCTGATCCGCTATTTCACCGGCATCGTCGCCGAGTCGTCGATCATGACGCTGATCGTTTCGCTCGGCTTGCTCATGCTCGGTTTTTCGGTTCATAACGCGCTCGTGATCGGGCTGATCGTCGGCGTGCTGAACGTAATTCCCTATCTGGGACCGTGGATCGGCGCGGCAGCGGGTATTTTCATCGGTGTGGCCGGAACTGCGGGGGGCGACGTGTCGACGACCGGGCTTGCGATGCGCGTGGCCGGAACGATTCTGGTCGCTCAGGGTATCGACAACTTCGTTCTGCAACCGGTGCTCTACTCCAATCGGGCGAAAGCCCATCCGCTCGAAATTTTTCTGGTAATTCTGATCGCCGGATCGCTGGCCGGCGTGCTCGGTATGTTGCTGGCCATTCCGGCCTATAACGTGATCCGGGTTTTCGCCAAGGAATTTTTCAACAATTTCCGCGTCGTACAGAAACTGACCGAGAAAATATAGCGGAGTCCCGGAAAATTTCGTACTTTTGACTATCGGTCGTCGCTCCGTGCTGTCCGGTTTCGTCCGGATGCGCCGAGATAGCCGTTTCCCGCATGCGGCTCCGGACTTTACCTTACGAATGAAGAAAACAATGAAAAAACTGCTTGTTCTTGCATGGGGCCTGCTCGCAGCGGGACCGGTCTTTCCCAAGGTGAAGCTGCCCTCGGTGCTGGGCAGCAACATGGTGCTCCAGCGCGAGTGCGACGCCAATCTCTGGGGCTGGGCCTCGCCGTCGAAGAAAGTCACGGTCACGACCTCATGGGACGGTCGCAAATATGCGACTCGGGCCGACGCCGACGGCAACTGGTTGCTGAAGGTGGCGACTCCTGCCGCCGGAGGGCCCTATACGATCCGTATCAGCGACGGCGAGCCTGTCGTGCTCGAGAACGTAATGGTCGGCGAGGTGTGGATTTGTTCCGGTCAGTCGAACATGGGGATGCCCGTCTGCGGCTATCCGGGCGATCCGACCGAGCGGATGAACGAGCTGATGCTCGAGGCCGGGAAATACCCTTCCCTGAGACTGTTCCATGTCCGTCCGGAAGCCGCTTCCGAGCCGAAGGACGACTGCGACGGCATGGGAGGCTGGCAGGTTTCCTCGGCGCACAGCGTGTCCGGCTTTACCGCGACGGGTTATATCTTCGGACGAAAGCTGTGCGAGACGCTGAATGTTCCGGTCGGTATGATCCAGTCCGATTGGGGCGGGACGCGGATCGAGGCGTGGATGACCGTTTCGGCCGCCCAGAAAGTATTGCCGAACATCTTGGAATCCGATCCCGCCTACGACGAGCAGAACAGAACCGCCCGGTTGTACAATGCGATGATCTGCCCGCTGACGAATTTCACGGCCCGGGGCTTCCTGTGGTATCAGGGCGAGGCGAACCGCGGTTTCGACGGCTATGCGCGCTACATGCAGGAGCTTGCGTCGCTTTGGCGCGGACGGTGGGGCGATGCCGAGATGCCTTTCTATTTCGTACAGCTCGCTCCCTATACCTATGACGATGCCGAGGGCCTTTCGCTGCCGCTGACCGTCGAACAGCAGACGCAGGCGCTTGACCTGATCCCGTTTTCGGGCATGGCTTCGACGACCGATGCAGGCTCTGAACACACCATTCATCCTCCTTACAAGATACGGGTCGGCGAGCGTTTGGCCTTGCTGGCGCTGAAGCGGACCTACGGCTACGGCGCGCTGATAGCTCAGAGTCCCCGTTACGAGTCGGTTCGCTTCGAGGCAGGTCGGGCGATCGTTCGCTTCCGGACCGACGGGATAATGGGACCGCAATGGAAAGGCCCGATCGAAGGTTTCGAGATCGCCGGGGCCGACCGGGTTTTCGTGCCGGCCGAGGCCGAGTATGTTCCGGGCGCACCGGAAGTGACGGTGCATTCCGACCGGGTTCCTGAGCCTGTAGCCGTCCGTTATGCATTCCGCAACATGCCCCGGGCCGCGACGCTGGTCAATTCCGGCGATCTGCCCGCCTATCCGTTTCGGACGGACGACTGGAACGACGTACGCTGATCGATTGCGACTGATACAGAACTGCTAACAATAAAACGAAACACGCTATGAAAAAAATTCTGCTTGTCGGCCTGTCATTGCTGATGGCTTGCCCGACTTTCGCCAAGATCAAGCTGCCGGCGCTGGTCGGCAGCAACATGGTGCTCCAGCGGGAGCGCGAGGTGAACCTGTGGGGGGAGGCTTCTCCGTCGAAAAAGGTGACGGTCACGACCTCGTGGGACGGCCGCAAATATACGACGCAGTCCGACTCCGACGGCAAGTGGCTGCTGAAAGTTTCCACTCCCGCTGCCGGCGGTCCTTATACGATCCGTATCAGCGACGGCGATCCCGTTACGCTGGAGAACGTGATGATCGGCGAAGTGTGGGTCTGCTCCGGGCAGTCGAACATGCAGATGTCGATGACGGGCAATCTGGGCGAGCCGGTCGACGGCGGGGTCGAGGCCTTGATCGAGGCTCCCAAGTATAAGGACATCCGTCTGTTCTACACCCCGATGGTGACCAGTCCGCAGCCGGTGGACACCTGCGGGGGCGAATGGAAGGTTTCGTCCTCCGAGTCGGTGGCTCCGTTCAGCGCGGCGGCCTATTTCTTCGCGCGCGATCTGAACGACGCGCTCGGCGTGCCGGTCGGTTTGATTCAGACGGCATGGGGCGGCACGCGCATCGAGGCATGGATGCCCGAGGCCACTGCCCGCGAAGTCGAGGCCGATATCGTACAGACGAACGACCGCTTCGAGAATCCGAACAAGGTCGGCTATCTGTACAATGCGATGATCCGCCCGCTGCTTAATATGACGGCGCGGGGCTTTATCTGGTATCAGGGCGAGTCGAACGTTCACACGAACAATTACCCCCACTACGCGCATTATATGGAGAAGCTGGTTTCGCAGTGGCGCGGCGACTGGGGCGATCCCGACATGCCGTTCTATTTCGTACAGCTCGTTCCGCATATCTACGAGGGGGGAACCGACGGTATCGTCCTGCCGCTGATGATCGAGCAGCAGTTGGCGGCGGCGGACCGGATTCCGAACTGCGCGATGATCGGTACGTCCGACATGGCCAATGCCGGCACGATCCACCCTTCCGAGAAAGACCAGATCGGTCGCCGGCTGGCTCTGCTGGCCCTTACCAAGACCTACGGTCTCAAAGGGCTGATCGCCGAGAGTCCTCGCTTCGAGTCGGTTCGTTTCGAGGGCGGCAAGGCGATTCTGCAATTCAAGACCGAGGGAACGCTCGGCCCGAACTATAAGGGGCGTATCAAGGGCTTCGAGATCGCCGGGGCGGACAAGGTCTTCATCCCGGCACGCGCCGAATACGTTTGGGGACAGCCTTACACGGTGGTCGTCTCCTCGGAATTGGTTTCCGAGCCTGTGGCCGTTCGCTATGCGTTCCGCAACGTGCCGGCTGCCGCCACGCTGACCAACACCGGCGGACTTCCCGCTTTTCCGTTCCGGACCGACGACTGGGACGATGTGAAGTAACCCGTTCGGACAATCGGAAGAGCCAAAAGGGGCTCCGGCATGTACCGCCGGAGCCCCTTACCCGTTTTGCTGCCGAATCACAACCGCGATTCGGACAGGCTGTCTTCGGATATGGCCTGATCGCAAACGAAACCTGCTCGGGCGCTTCTTCGAAAAATTCCGGCCGAGGATATGAACGAAAGTATGAAACGTATGAAATCCCGGTTCCGTCGGTGAAGGAGAGCGCAAGAGAACAGCATATCACGGGACTGGTAACGCTTGTTCTGATTGTACGTTTACAGCTTCGCCCTAAAAATGCAGGATACCTGCCCGAAGCCGAATTTTTCGAAAAAACGGTGGGCGGAGTGGTTGTCTACTCCCGATTCGAGATAGCAGTCGGCGACTCCCTTTTCGCGGAGCGCGTCGAGGGCCGTTCGCACCAGCAGGCTGCCCGTACCCCGGGACCGGTGCCGGGGTAGGAGGCCCACGTCGTAAATCATGCCGTAGGGGGCGGCTCCGTCGCGATTGATTCCGTAGATGACGAACCCCGTCGGAGTTCCGTCCTGTTCGGCCAGCATGATCTCGGTTTCGGGATCGGCCGTCTGACGGTCCAAGTAGCGGAGCCACGCGTTCCGGAAATCGGGAGCGAGCTCGCCCCGGTCCGTTGCGATGCCCATTTGCAACTCTCCGTGCGAGATATATTCCTTGTGATTCTCGATCAGTTCGGCGAACAGGTCGCACAGTTTCTGCCTGTCCTGCGGCGCGTAGGGTCTTATTGTCATGATTCCTTGTCGAATAGGCGGTTCATTCTTTGCTCGTTGCGCTTGCGGCGGATGTATTGGCGCGTGGTTTTGCCGAATGTCCTCAGGGCGATCAGGATGACGGCGAAAGTAAATACTTCCAGTATGATGGCCGATCCTACGCCGAATCGGTAGGAAAGCAGCGACAGGATGGGCACGTCCTCGCTTTGGAGCAGAACCCCGAACAGCGAGGCGATCGATATGAACAGCAGGATGTACTTCGTGTCGTCGGCATGGCGGATCTCCATCATGTTGTTCACGTTCTCGAGCGACTTGTCCACCTGTTGCATCACTTCCTGCAACTGCCGCGAGTCCTCTTCCACGCGCAGATTCCGCTGCGTCAGCTCGAACATGTGCTTGTGCGACATGTAGCGCAAATAGCGTACCGAGTTCAGCCTCATCAGGATACCCGAAAGTTCGACCGTGAGCTGGGCGTTCTGCTCGATCATGTCGTGCACGTTCGAGCGGATCGCGCGGCGCGAGTTGTCGATGTAACGGTTCAGCACGTAATTGATCGTCTGTTTCTTGGCCAGCACGATCTCGAGCAGCACGAGGTATTCCGGCCAACTGACGTGGTAGCGGTCGCGGCGGGCCAGATGTTCCTTCCAGTCGGTGGGGCTCCCTTTGCCCCGGCGTCCGTAGGTTCCGAACACGACGCTCATGTTCTGGTTCGCCAGCACCAGATCGTCCGTATCGATCGCGATATTTCGTCCGCACACGTCCTCGTAGCTCGAATCCATGCGGTAGGGCCATTCCATCGGATAGAGCGTCATCAGTCCGACCAGTTCCGCCCGGTGGGCCGTTTCGATGTGCTCGATGATTTCGTCCTCGGCCATTTTCCCGAAGTCCGTGTCGCCCGTATGGGCGATATCCTCCCAGACGTCGATATAGATATAGCGGTGATCCGGGGCCCGGAATTCCGCTTGCGGGGTCTTGTCGAAATAGTTGCGGTATCTGCGCTGCACCTCGTCGAAGGTCAGGTTTCCTTCGCCGGTGCCTTCCGGACGGAATACGGAGTCTTTGTCGAGCTTGAAGTCGCTGATCTCCACCTTGTCCAGCGAACCGTCGATCTCTTGCCGGTCCAGTTTCTCGTTATAGACCCAATGCTCTACGTGCTGTGCGATACCCGCCACCGAGATCAGTTGGTCGGTGTCGAACGGATGGTCCGTCGTGCAGAATTCCGCAGGGTCCAGTCCGTCGTACCGCTCGTCGGCCCGTCCCGGCTCGTCCGACTCGTTTCTCGGGATTTTCGGTACGATGAAGCGGTAGGAAATCTGAACGGTCCGGTTGAAAAAGACGGCGGCCCACACGTGTACCCGGCCCTCGAGCAGTGCCGTGGTGGGCGGCGATTCGCGGTCCTCGCCCGCGCGGTAGCATACCTCGATGCGGATGCGGAAGTCTCCGAGCCGGTAACGGCAGATGTTATGCGTATAATGGGCGAACAGTTGCTCGTCGATGTTCCCTTCCGCGATTCTTTCGATGAACCGGTTCGGGCCGGTCTCGTGCCGGTTTGCTTTTTTCTCCTTGTCGGAAACGGACGAATGCGTATTTTGGATCGGAACGGATTCGAGGGGTATGAGATGCTCGGTGCAGAACGTCTGAAGCTGAATGATCGAAAAGCTATTGTACAGCAGCTTGCCTTCGCATTGTCCGTGGTTTCTCATCGTGGGCGCTCTTTGAATTCAAAGATAAGCCAAATCCGCCGAAATTCGAGCGAAACGGAACAAAAAGGCTCGTACGCTCGGGAAGAGTACCGTGCGGGCAAAGTCCGGCCGGCGAGTTTTCTGACGGCCATGGGAAATGCCGAGACCGTACGTTACGAGTCTTTGCCGGCGGTCTTCAGACGGACGGAGAGGCCCGGAGCTGTTTCCGTGCGTGGCGGCCGATGTCTTTCGTCGCAGCGGAGCATGCCGTCGCTCCGCTTGAGGGAACAGGCGCCCGGACTGCGTTTCGCCGATTCCGTCCCGGCCGTTTCGTGGCGGAGACATGCGGTCCTCGGAGGGGACGGCGAAAGCGGAAGCCCGGCCCGGGTTGTCAGGGACGTTCTTCGCCGAGGAGGCTTTGCAGCGCGCGGGTCAGCTCGATCGGGTAATCCGACTCGATCACGTCCGGCAGGATGTCCCGGTCGCTCAGATAACCCTCCCGGCGCTGTTCGGGCGTTTCCCTGCGGTCGTAAGTCGGCGCCAGCGAGATCATGCAGCGGACGCCCTTGGCCCTCAGCCGCTCGTACAGCTCCCGGTTTTCGGGCAGCATGCGCGGGCCGACGTAGGCCATCACGTTCCGCCAGTCGATCGGGGTTTTCTCGAATGCCTCCAGTTGCTCGAGGCTCTTGATGTGGATCGAGAACATCGTCTTCCGGCTGAGCGCATAGTAGTATTCGGCCTGCTCGGGCGTATGGATCGTCAGCATCACATGGGGCGGGAATCCGAGGCGCTCGAGCAACGGGCCGAGCACCTCCTTGGGCGTGTAGACGTCCAAGTTGACGACCGTTTTGCCGGCGCTCCAGCGGATCGCTTCTTCCAGCGTGGGAATCCGCTCGTCGGTTACGTTTCCGTGCACGTCTTTCAGTCTCAGCTCCCGTAGTTTCGCCCACGTATGTTCCGATACCGGGCCGTGACCGGTCGTCGTGCGGTCGAGCGTCGGGTCGTGCATCAGCACGACCACGCTGTCGCGGGTCATGCGCGGGTCGATCTCGAAAAAGGCGGGGACCCGACGCAACGTATGTTCGAATGCCCGGATGCTGTTTTCGGGACAGCCGTCCTCGCGGCATCCGCGATGCCCGCTGACTATGGGCATGTCCGACGGACCCCGGTAGCGGAAATATTCGCGCACGGCGCGGATGCTGTTGACCGGCAGCGTACACAGCCGGGCATCGGGTGACTTTCCCGCCGCTTCGGTAGGAAGACCGGCGGCGAGGACCGCCGCTAAAACGATTCCGAGAATCGGTCCGAGGGGAGATTTCATGATTCGATCGTTTGGGTTCGACATAAAAAGTAGATTCCTGATTCTTGCCGGAGTATCGCGGAGCCGGAGAACGCGGCGGAGTCCATGGTCAGGCTCCGGCCGGTCCCGGAATCGGGTAGGGCCCGTCCGATAACTGCCGGAGATGCTTCGCTCGGAAAGTCCGGGCCGTTCGATACGGATGTCCCGGCGAAGCCTTTTGTCGCGGAAGCGGCCGGGATGTCGGGATATTCATTCTCCGATCTCGCTCAGTTCGAGCCACCGCATGCTCAGCTCGTCGATCCGTCCGATCAGCTCCGACACTTCCACCGAGCGGTGGGTCAGCTCGTCGATCGGCAGAGTCCCGCTGCAAAGCGACTGCTCCAGTTCGGCCTTGCGCGCCTCCAGTTCGGGAATTTCCTTCTCCAGTCGCTCGAGCTCGCGCTTTTCGTTGAACGAGAGACGGCGCTTGTCGTTGCGGGCAGGCCGTTTCGGGACCGGGACCGTCCCACTTTCCGCATCGTGCCGCGTCCGGAGCTCGGCGTCGCGCAGCTGTTTCCATTCGAGGTATTCGTCGTAGTTCCCGGGAAAGTCTCTGATCCTTCCTTCGCCTTCGAATACCAGCAGATGATCCACGACTTTGTTCATGAAATAGCGGTCGTGTGAGACGACGATCAGGCAGCCGCCGAATCCTTGCAGGTATTCTTCGAGCACCTGCAGCGTCACGATATCCAGATCGTTCGTCGGCTCGTCCAGCACCAGGAAGTTCGGATTGCGCATCAGTACCGTGCACAGGTAGAGCCTGCGCCGTTCCCCGCCGCTGAGCTTCCCCACGAAGTCGTGCTGCGCCTGAGGCGGGAAAAGAAAATGCTGCAGGAACTGCGACGCGCTGAGGCGCCTTCCGTCCCCGAGCTCGATCTGCTCGGCGATCTCACTGACGACATCGATCACTTTCGCGTTCTCGTCGAACGAGAGCCCTTGTTGCGCATAATAGCCGAAGCGGACCGTCTCGCCTATGTCGATCGTTCCCGCGTCGGGCGGCTCCAGCCCCAGCAGCATCCGGATGAAAGTCGATTTTCCCGTGCCGTTGTCGCCGATGATGCCCATTTTCTCGTAGCGAGCGAAACGGTAATCCAGCCCGTCGAGAATGATCCGGTCGCCGAACCGTTTGCGCAAGCCGTTGATCTCGAATATTTTCTTACCGATATAGGTTGCTTTCGTGTCGAGGCGGACGTTTCCGCTCTCCCGGCGCTTGCGCAGCCGCTCTTCGAGCTCGCGGAACGACTCGATCCGCGAACGGGCTTTCGTGCCTCGTGCCTGCGGTTGCCGTCGCATCCAGTCGAGCTCCTTGCGATAGAGGTTCGCGTCGCGCTCGCGTCGGGCGTCCGCCGCGTCGAGCCGCTGTTGCCGCTTTTCCAGATAGAGGCTGTAATTGCCCTTGTAGGAGTAGGTCGTGCGGTCGTCGAGCTCGACGATATCGGTGCATACGCGATCCAGAAAGTAGCGGTCGTGCGTGACCATCAGCAGGCTCATCCGCGAGCGGGAGAGGTAATCCTCGAGCCATCCGGTCGTCTCGAGGTCGAGGTGGTTCGTCGGTTCGTCCAGAATCAGTAGCTCCGGCTCGCGAATCAGCGCGCCTGCAAGCGCCACGCGCTTGACTTGTCCGCCCGACAGCTGCTCGGTCGGCTGGGCGTAGTCGGTGATGCGCAGCCGGGTGAGAATCTGCTTGACCTGCGATTCGTAGTTCCATGCCTGCCGGACGTCCATTTCGGCCATGGCCCGGTGCAGACTCTCCTCGTCGCCCGAGCCGAGCGCCAGTTCGTAGGCCGCGATCGCGCGCAGGGCCGGCGAGTCGCCCGTGAGGCAGGCGTCGAGCACGGTCTTGCCCGCCGGAAGCTTCGGGTCCTGCTCCAAATAGGCGATTTTCAGGTCGCGTCTCCGCGTAATGCGCCCTGCCTCGTAGTCTTCTTTTCCGGCGAGGATGTTCAGCAGCGTCGTCTTGCCCGTTCCGTTTTTCGCGATCAGCCCGATGCGCTGGCCCTCGCCGACGGCGAGCGAAAGGTTCTCGAAAAGCACCCGTTCTCCGAACGACTTGGTGAGCCCCTCGGCCTGCAGATAACTTGTCATAGTCCGGTCGTTTGTCCTTACAAAGTTAACGATCCGCATCCAAACGGCCAAGCGGCGGAGTGCGGATCGGCCGTTTGGATGTTCTTCGGATGCAAGGGCGGTTGGGGGGCGGACTCGCGCTTTTGTCCTATCTTTGCCTTCGGTCGAGGCCCTGAAGCGTCGCCCGGACGGGATCCTGTCCGGGAATATTTGCGGCATGACCTCGCATAAAGTATCTATCGGAATGGAAATAGGGAAAGAGTCGTTGCTCTATTCGGAATGCTCGCGATGGGACTATGTCGATCGCTACCGGTTCGCGGTGGCGGATCCCGGTGATCGGATCGGGCTGTCCGATCTGGCGGAAGCGTTCGTCGGGCCGGGCCCTCGCTGGGTCGAGGGGCTGTTCGCGCTGCGAAACCGAATCGTGTCGGTTTTCGGGTTCAAGACTCCGGCGGCGCGAGGAAAGAATGCTGCCGGGCACGGCGGGAAATGGGAGTCGGGAGAACGGGTCGGGATATTCGAGGTACTTGCCCGCTCGACGGATGAGATCGTGCTCGGCGACAACGACCGGCACCTCGATCTGAGGGTTTCGCTGCTCGTGGAGCGGGGCGGCCGCGACGGGCGGGAAAAGACGCTGAGCGTGACGACCGCCGTCCGGCTGAACGACCGGCTGGGGCGGTGCTATTTCTGCTTTATCAAGCCGTTTCACCGGATGATCGTTCCCGCCGTCGTAAAGCGGAGCCTGCACCGGCTGGAATCGGAGGTTCGCGCCGGAAGCGCCGACGGATAACGAATGGCGACGACGGACCCGATCGATCCGCTATCCGATCCGCGACCGTTCGGCCGCTTGCCGCGCGGAAACGAAGCTCCCGGTTCGGGAGGAACGGTTTTTCGGACCGGCCGGAGAAAAATCGATCCGCCCCGCACTATCGCGGGACGGATCGTATCGTCCGGCGCCGGTCGCGGTTATTTCAGCGTGCCGTCCTGCGCTTGCTGGATCATCTGGTCGTTGGCCGTGATGAGTATCTCCACGCGCCGGTTCTGCGCGCGGCCTTCCTCGGTCGAGTTGTCGGCTATCGGCGAGTCGTAGGCCAGACCCCGGGTCGTGATCCGCACGGGATCGACCTTCTGTCCGATCAGATAGTTCGCTACGGCCTGCGCGCGCTCTTCGCTGAGCTTCTGATTGACCGCGCGGCTGCCCGTGTTGTCGGTGTGCCCGTAGATGGCTATGTCCGTCTCGGGCGACTGGGCGAGCGAGGCGGCGAACTTGCCCAGCGCGCTCCGCGAGGCGTCGCTCAGGTCGCTCTTGCCGGTGGCGAACAGGATCTTGTCGTTGAACGTGACTTTGATCGCCTGCAGGTCGTTTTCGTCCGTGACGGTTTCCACCTGCGCGCCCTCGATTTTCTCGAGCTCGGCTTTCTGCTTGTCCATCCGGCGGCCGATCAGCGCGCCTACTCCGGCTCCGAGACCCGCGCCGACCGCTGTTCCGATGGCCGCGCCCTTGCCGCCTCCGGCCATCGCGCCGATAGCCGCGCCGGCTACGGCGCCTCCGCCTCCGCCGATCGTGGCGCCCTGTCCCGTTTTGCTCATGTTCTGGAACGCCGCGCATCCGGTCATCAGCAGCGCGGCCGCCATCATGGCTGTCATGGATCCTTTGGTCGTTCTCATCGTCGTATCGTTTTGTTTTACCTGACAATCGTTTCTTCGCGGTCGGGACCTACCGAAATGATCTTGACCGGCACGCCCGTCTCCCGCTCGATGAACTCGATGTACTCTTTGAGCTGACGGGGGAACTCGTCGTAGCTGCGCATCGAGTTGATGTCGCATTTCCATCCTTCGAACTCCCTGTACTCCGGAACTATTTCCCCGGCGGTCTCGAACGGGAACTCGGTCGTCCGCTCCCCGTTCACGCGGTAGGCTACGGCCACTTTCAGCCGGTCGAAATCGTTCAGCACGTCGGCTTTCATCATGATCAGCGACGTGACTCCGTTCATCATGACCGAGTACTTCAGCGCGACCATGTCGAGCCAGCCGCAGCGGCGGGGCCTGCCGGTCGTCGCTCCGAATTCCATGCCAATCTGGCGCATCCGCTCGCCGTCTTCGTCGAAAAGTTCGGTCGGGAACGGTCCGCTGCCCACCCGTGTGCAATAGGCCTTGAAGATGCCGTACACGTTGCCGATGCGCGACGGAGCTACGCCCAGACCGGTACAAACGCCGGCGCAGAGCGTGTTCGACGACGTGACGAAGGGATAAGTGCCGAAATCGATGTCCAGCATCGAACCCTGCGCTCCTTCGGCCAGCATCGTGTTATCCTCGTCGAGCAGGCGGTTCACCGCATGCTCGCTGTCGATCAGCCGGAAACGCTTGAGATTCTCGATTCCCTCGAACCACTTCTTCTCGTAGTCGGTCAGGTCGACCGGATAGTCGTATTGGCGGAGCAGTCCGAGGTGTTTTTCCTTCAGCCGCCCGTATCGTTCTCCGAATTCCGGCGATACGATATCTCCTATTCTCAGTCCGTTGCGTCCCGTCTTGTCCATATAGGTGGGACCGATGCCCTTGAGCGTCGATCCGATTTTGGTCTTTCCCTTGGCCGCTTCCGACGCCGCGTCGATCGCGCGGTGCGTGGGCAGGATCAGATGCGCTTTCTTCGAGATCAGCAGCTTGCCTTGTACGTCGATTCCGTCGGCTTCCAGGCCGGCGATCTCTTCGGAGAGGATGACCGGGTCGATCACCACGCCGTTGCCGATGACGTTGACCGAGCCGTCCCGGAAAATGCCCGAGGGAATCGTGTGCAGCACGTACTTCTTGCCCTCGAAGTGGAGGGAGTGCCCTGCATTCGGGCCGCCTTGGAACCGGGCGATCACCCGGTAGGCGGGAGTGAGCACGTCCACGACTTTCCCTTTTCCCTCGTCGCCCCATTGCAAGCCTAAAACAACATCTACTTTTTTCATGCGAGTGTTCAAAAACAGGTTAAAGCGCAAAATTGCAGTCAAAGGTACGTAACTTTTTATTAACAGGAAACAAGTCGGCTCCGAATTTCGTCCGTGCGCCGCCCGTTCCGGGAGAATCATACTAAGCGGGGTGGCGGAACGTTATTTTTAACGGATTCCGGTCGGAATTTCGGACCAAAAGTGTTAACTTAGCACCCTAAACCGTGTCGCGCATGCGTAAAATCTTCCTGCTCCTGCTCGTGCTGGCGGCTTGGCTGCCGGGGTATCGCGCGCAGGCTCAGCTCAACAAGGCTTATTTTTTCTACGCAGGGAGGAGCTTCCTGATCGAAAGCAAGTACCGCGACGCCATCGAGGTGCTCAACATTCTGCTGAGGGCCGACTCTACCGCCTACGAGGGCTATTTCCTGAGAGGCATCGCGAAGTACAACCTCGACGACCTGATCGGCGCCGACCAGGATTTCAGCGAGGCGATCCGGAAGAATCCCGTTTTCACCACCGCGTTCCAGTACCGGGCCATCACGCGGATGCGCATGGGCAATTACGACGACGCGCTGCGCGATTTTCAGGAAGCGATCGACTTGCGTCCCGATCTGCCGGGGCCCTATTACAGCCGGGGCGTCACCTACCTGCTGAGCCAGCAGTTCGAGAAGGCGATCGAGGATTTCGACACGTTTATCCGCTATGACAACAAGGTCTCGGACGCCTATATCAACCGGGGTACGAGCTACCTTTATCTGAAGGACACGACCCGAGCGCTGGAAGACTACAATACGGCGATCCGGACGAATTATTTCGATCCGGCGGGCTACAACCGCCGAGGTGCGCTCTACATGGCGCAGAAGAAGTACGACCTGGCTCTGGCCGATTTCGACAAAGCGGTCGGCTACGACTCGACTTACGTTCCCTCCTATTTCCACCGGGCCATGGTCTACTCGAGCACGAAGCGCCCGGTGCAGGCGATCGAAGACTTTTCGCGAGCCATCGCGCTCGACTCGACCAATGCGCTGACCTATTTCAACCGGGCGATCCTGCGAACGCAGATCGGCGACTACAACCGGGCGCTCGACGACTATAACCGGGTGGCGTTCTACTCGCCGAACAACGTGCTGGTCTATTACAACCGGGCCGCGCTGTACGCTCAGCTGGGCGACTACGAGGCCGCGATCCGCGACTATTCGCGCGCGATCGAGCTCTATCCCGACTTCGCGAACGCCTATCTGGGGCGCTCGTCGCTGCGCTATATAACCAACGATTTGGATGGGTCCCGCTCGGACAAGCAGACGGCCGAGCGCAAGATCGCCGAGTATCGCTCGAAACTCAACGACAGCACGTTCTCGATCTATGCCGACACGAGCCGCCGCTTCAATCAGCTGCTGTCGTTCGAGAGCGAGTTCGCCGGCAACCGGTACGAGAGCCTGAACGCCAAGACCGGCAACATCGCGCTGCTGCCGATGTTCAAGTTCTCGCTGATGACCGCCGACACGCTTCCGCGCCCCAACCTTCCGGGACAGTATTACGTCGAGCAGTCCGAGCAGTTCCTCCGCGACGTCGGCGACCGGGGGCTGCGCTGGGTCAACCGCGACAGCGATCTGCCCGCCGACACGCTGTTCGTGATCGACGCCGCTTTCGTCGACCGGCTGCGCGGCGGTGACGACTCGTGGCAGGCCTATTTCCTGCGCGGCGTCTCGCAGTCGCTGATCCGTCAGTACACGAGCTCCATCGCGAGCTACACGGCGGCGATCGACCGCAATCCGTCGAACCCGTTCCTGTATATCAACCGCAGTACGACGCAGAGCGAGATGATCGACTTCATCTCGTCGATCGACAACGGCTACCAGCGGATCGCCGTCGACAGCGATCCGAGCAGCCGGCTGAAGACTCGCTCCGATCGCGTATACGATTACGACGAGGCGATCGCCGATCTGAACAAGGCGGCCAAGCTGCTGCCCGACTTTGCCTATATCTACTACAACCGGGGCAATTTGCTCTGTCTTTCGGGCCGGATGCCCGAGGCGATCGAAGACTATACGCGGGCGATCGAGCTGAATCCGTCGTTCGGCGAGGCCTACTATAACCGGGGGCTGATCCAGATATATCTCAAGGATACCCGCAAGGGATGTCTCGACATGAGCAAGGCCGGCGAGCTGGGCGTGGCCGACGCATACAAGGTACTGAGGATTTACGGCCAGCCGCCGGGCCGGGCCCAGTAGGGCCGGAGCAACGACGGACCTTGTGCGCCTCTGCTGAGCGCGGGCGGTCCGTCCGATGACGAATTATTAACTCAAACGAATCGAATGGTAGAGTATTTACGCAAGAAGATCGCCGACTCGGCCGCCGCCCGCTGGGCGGTGCTGGGTCTGGTATCGTTCACGATGCTGACGGGCTATGTCATGACCGACGCGATGGCTCCGCTCAAGACGATGCTCGAGCAGCAGCTCGGCTGGGACAGTACCGACTACGGTGTTTTTACCAGCGGCTACGGCTGGTTCAACATTTTCCTGCTGATGCTTATTTTCGGCGGGATGATCCTCGACAAAAAAGGTCCCCGCTTTACGGGAGTGCTTTCGGTCGGGCTGATGATCGCGGGCTCGCTGCTCAAGTATTGGGCCGTTTCGACCGATTTCGGAGGGGCGGTGACGTCGCTGAGCATCGGCTCGTGGCAAGTGTTTTCGCTCAAGTCGCAGGTGCTGTACGCGACGCTCGGCTTCGCGATATTCGGCGTCGGCATCGAAATGGTCGGCATTACGGCCAACAAGGTCGTCGTCAAGTGGTTCCGGGGAAAAGCTCTGGCGTTGGCTTTGGGGCTGAACGTCGCTGCGGGGCGTATCGGCACGGCGATCGCAATGTTCGGCTCGCTCCCGTTCGCCCGCGCGATGGGCAGCCCGGGCGCTCCGCTGCTGGTCTGCCTGATCATGTTCTGCATCGGGCTGGTGTCGTTCCTTGTGTTCTGCGTAATGGACCGCCGTTACGACCGCGAAATGGAAACGGAGCATCCGCTCGACAACGAGAAGACCGACGAGGAAGAATTCCGCTTCTCCGATATTTTCCGGATCGCCCGCATCAAGGCGTTCTGGTACGTTACGATTCTCTGCGTACTGTTCTACTCGGCCGTGTTTCCGTTCCTGAAGTACGCTACCGAGCTGATGATCCAGAAGTTCCACGTCTCGCCCGAGTTCGCAGGCTCGATCCCGGCGCTGCTGCCGTTCGGCAACGTGCTGCTGACGCCGCTGTTCGGCAGTATCTACGACCGCAAGGGGCGCGGCGCGACGATCATGCTGATCGGCTCGGCGCTGCTGGTGATCGTGCATGTGCTTTTCTCGATCCCGATGCTTACGAGCAGCTGGATCGCCGTCGTGCTGATCGTCCTGCTCGGCGCGGCTTTCTCGCTGGTTCCGTCCGCGATGTGGCCCTCGGTGCCCAAGATCATTCCGTACCGGATGCTGGGTACTTCGTACTCGATGATCTTCTGGATACAGAATTGGGGCTTGTCGTTCGTCCCGATGCTGATCGGCTACGTGCTCGACCGCTATTGCGTCAGTGGAACGATAATGATCGACGGGATCGAGTCCACGAGCTACGACTATACGCTGCCGATGATGATCTTCGCGGGCTTCGGCGTGCTGTCGATCGTGTTCGCGCTGCTGCTCCGCCGCGAGGACCGCATCAAGGGGTACGGGCTCGAGCAGCCCAATATCGAGGAGAGTTCCGAAAATTGAGCCGGAAACCTATTAATCTAAAACGATAAGCGATATGAAAAGACGAGACTTTTTGCGCGTCACGCTGCTCGGGGGGGCCGTTGCGACCGTTTTCCCGGTCGCTTTGTCGGGCAGGGGCAGGGGGACGGGAAAGCCGGGCTTCACGTTGTGGCAGCTTCCCTCGCAGGTCGATACGATCGGCAACTCCTACGTGCTGCAGACCGACGGGGGACGTCTGGTCGTAATGGACGGAGGTATGAAGGACGAGACGCTTTTCCTGAAAGGGTTTCTCGCCGCGCTGGGCAACGAGGTGGAGGCATGGTTCATTTCCCATCCCCACAACGATCACATGGGCGCTCTGACGGAAATTCTGAAGAAGCCCGGCGATCTGAAGATCAAAAAGATCTATCACTCCCGGTTTTCCGACTCGCTGCTTTCCGCCGAGCATCCCTACGATTCGTACGCCCGCGAGTTCTATGCCGAGCTCGACCGGCTCAATCCGGCCGCGACCGAGGTGGTCGATCTGCGCGAGCCGGGGTTGGCGCTGAAGATCGACGGGCTGAGCCTGAAAGTGCTGGGCGTGACCAACGAGGAGTTCCGAACCAACCCCTACAACAATTCGAGTACGATCATCCGGGCCTGGGACCGCGACAAGTCGGTCGTTTTCCTCGGCGATGCGGGTGTCGAGTGCGGCGACAAGGTGCTCGCCGGACCGTACCGGGACGATCTGAACTGCGATTACCTGCAGATGGCCCATCACGGCCAGCAGGGATGCAGCGAGGAGTTTTATAAGTCGATCCGTTTCCGCGCCTGCCTGTGGCCCACGCCGACCTGGGTCTGGAACAACGATAACGGGACGGGCATCAATACGCACAACCTCAAAACGTTCGACACCCGCCGCTGGATGGACGAGATCGGCGTAACCGAGCATCATATCAGTTGGCAGGGGCTGACCCGGATCGGATAGTCTGCGCTTTGCGGTCCGCCGGAGACATTCCGGGGCGGTCGTCGCACGGCGGCCGCCTCGTTTTGTTTCGCCGGGATATTTCGCGTGTTTATTTGTTTCGGTATACGTTTCTGGAAACTCGTCTTGCGATGGGGGAAAGCCCGGTTGCTTGGCATGGCACGTCGGGGCGTCCTTTGTCTCCGGAGGTCAGGCACCGTTGAGGATTGTCTGCGAACGGGCCGACGGCCCGTGGAACGAGGTACTCGGATTTCGGGGCGTGCACATTTGCGTGTCTGCTGAGCGGCAATATCGGTGGGAAAAGCCGCGGCATGGCCGAGAGCTCCTGCCGCGGCGGGAAGTTCGTCTCGTGCGATCAGCTGTCGTTGCTCGGTACGGTGCGACTTCCCGATTCGGACACGCTGTTGCTGTCGAGGGCTGTCGGTCCCGACAGCGTGCAGATCGGTGTCCGGCTTCCGTTCTGCTCCGTTCGCAGCGGGTTCTCGTATGAGGTCGGAGCCGTTTCTTATATGCTGCTCGAGCCGTCGGCGCTCGTAGGTTGCGGTTCGCAGAGCCGTCCGCGCGATTATGCGGTCGGCGATACGATCCCTGTCATGGCCTGTACGGCCGGGATACCGAAGACCGCCGAGTACGGCGGACAGAAACTCGAGCATTTCGACTTCCGCTCTCTGCACGACGATCCGGTCCATCCCCGCGGCTGGTACGATAAGTACGGCATCCGGCATTGCGTCCGGCGCGAGGTCCGGCTGGCCGATTGATCCGCTTGACTGCCGCGGCTGACGTTTGCAGAGTTCGATTCCCGTGCGGATCGCGCCGAAGGCGGATCGTTCGCCGGGTTCGTCCGGTTCGGCTTCGCAGAGAGTGTTCCGGAACATTTTTCTTTTTGCTATCTTTGCCTTAGTTTCCGTTCGAAACGTTTTGTCCGATGAGCGCTGCCGATCTGCATAACGAAGTCCGATACCTGATCTCGACCGAGGAGGACGAGCTCTGGGGACTGACCGTGACCGGCGTCGGATGTCAGACCATTTCGGCCGAGCAGAGCTATCCGCCCGAGGGGCATCCGCAGGGCTACCGCTTCGACGTCGACGAAGGTCGCGTGCTGAGCGAGTATCAGTTGCTGTACATTACCGACGGCGAGGGCATTTTCACCTACGGCGAGGACCGCGAGTCGCAGCTGATCACCGAAGGCAAGATGTTTTTCCTGTTTCCCGGCGTGTGGCATACCTACAAGCCGTTCGCCAACTGCGGGTGGAAGGAGTATTGGATCGGTTTCAAGGGCGCCACGATCGACCGCATCGTCGCCGAAGGCTTTTTCCTGAATCAGGCGCCGGTGTTCAGCATCGGGCTCAACGAGCGTATCGTCGACCTCTATATCAAAGCCGTCGAGATCGCCGACGAGGAGCGCTCCGGCTTTCAGCAGGCGTTGTCGGGTATCGTGATGCACATGCTCGGGCTGATGTACTACCGTCACCGCACCCGCGAATTCGTCGACGAGAATGTGATCGGCCGGATCAACAAGGCGAAAGTCATCATGCGCGAGGGCATATACGACAACCTGTCGGCCAAGGACGTGGCCGACCGCCTGCATACGGGCTACTCGGGATTCCGGAAAGCGTTCAAGGAGTTTACCGGGACGTCTCCCGCCCAATACATGCAGGAACTGAAGCTCAACGAGGCCAAGAGGCTGCTGACGACCACGTCGCGTCCGATCAAAGAAATTTCGTTCAGCCTCAAGTACGACAATCCGGAGTACTTCTCGATCTTTTTCAAGCGGCGTACGTCGATGACTCCGGTCGAGTACCGTCTGCTGGCGCGTCGCGGCAAGGACGATCCGTCGCAGGAGTAGGCGACGGCTGTTCTGCGCAGACCCGTTTCCCCTTCCGTGGCGGAGGACCCGAGCGGGACTTGCTCTTGTCCGCTCGGTCTCGGCCGTTTCAGAAAAGCGTTCGGCCGGTGTCTCGCTCGTCGCGGGGATCGCGTTGTCGGGAAACCGCTCGGCAGGCGTTTGGCCGGCATGGAGGACCGGCTGCCGTGCGAGGACGGCGTTTTTCTTAAGCGGAGCGTCGGCAATTGCCGAAAAGTTTGATAACTTTGCAAGCATTGTAACCGAAACGGCGGGCGGCTTGCGAGAGACGCTCGCAGGCGCAGAACCGAAAGGCATGGAAAACGACGACATCGAAGTTATTCAGATCAATATTCACGGCGAGGACAAGCCCGGCCTCACCTCCTCGCTGACCGACATCCTCGCGCGCTACGACGCGGCGATTCTGGATATCGGTCAGGCCAATATCCACCAGACCCTCTCGATGGGCATTCTGTTCAAGACCGACTCGATCCGCTCGGGCGATATCATGAAGGATCTGCTGTTCAAGGCTTACGAGCTCGGCATTCAGATACGCTTTCAGCCGATCACCGTCGAGCAGTACGAACAGTGGGTCGGCATGCAGGGCAAGAACCGTTATATCATTACCATGCTCGGTCGTAAGCTGACGGCCCAGCAGATCGCCGCCGTGACGCGCGTCGTGGCCGAGCAGGGACTCAATATCGACTCGATTCTTCGCCTGACGGGACGCGTTTCGCTCGACGAGAACGCGCGGGCCCCCAAGTCGTGCATCGAGTTATCGGTGCGGGGGAATCCTCACGACAAGGAGGGTATGCAGTCGCGTTTTCTGCAACTGTCCACCGAGCTGGGCATGGACATTTCGTTCCAGAAGGACGACATGTTCCGCCGTTCGCGCCGGCTTATCTGTTTCGATATGGACTCGACGCTGATCGAAACCGAAGTGATCGACGAGCTGGCCGAGCGTGCCGGCGTCGGAGCCGAGGTGCGCGCGATCACCGAAAGCGCGATGCGCGGCGAAATCGACTTCGCGGAGAGCTTCCGCCGCCGCGTGGCGATGCTCAAGGGGCTCGACGAGTCGGTCATGGCCGACATTGCCGAGCACCTGCCGTTTACCGAGGGGCTCGACCGGCTGATGCACGTGCTCAAGCGCCTCGGGTTCAAGACGGCCATTCTGTCGGGCGGTTTCACCTATTTCGGAAATTATCTGCGCCGCAAGTACGGTTTCGACTACGTCTATGCCAACGAACTGGAGATCGAGGACGGCAAGCTGACGGGCCGCTATCTGGGCGACATCGTCGACGGTAAACGCAAGGCCGAGCTGCTGAAGCTCATCTCGCAGGTCGAAAACGTCGACATCGCGCAGACGATCGCCGTCGGGGACGGGGCCAACGACCTGCCGATGCTGAGCGTCGCCGGCCTGGGAATCGCATTCCACGCCAAACCGAAAGTCAAGGCGACGGCCGGCCAGTCGCTCTCGACGGTCGGGCTCGACGGAATTCTCTATTTCCTCGGCTACAAGGATTCGTATATCGATGACAAGCAATTCAAACTCTAAGATTTCGCAAAACCTAATCTGAACTGAATAGAATGAAGAACAATTCCGCAGCCAGAAGCATCTACGTGATAGGTGCGCTCTTTTTCGTTTTCGGTTTCGTCACGTGGATCAACAGCGTGCTGATTCCCTTTCTGAAACAAATATGCGAACTCACCGATTTCCAAGCCTATTTCGTGACGTTCGCTTTTTACATTTCCTATTTCGTCATGGCCATTCCGTCGTCGTGGGTGCTGCGTCGCAGCGGGTTCGTCCGGGGCATGTCTTACGGGCTGCTGGCTATGGCTGTCGGCTCGATTCTGTTCATTCCGGCCGCATTGGACCGCAGCTATGCGCTGTTCCTGCTCGGACTGTTTCTGCAGGGGACCGGGCTCGCGCTGTTGCAGACCGCCTCGAATCCGTATGTGACGATTCTCGGCCCGATCGAGAGCGCTGCGCAGCGCATCAGTATCATGGGTGTCTGCAACAAGATCGCCGGCATGACCGGTATTTTCCTGCTGAGCCGTTTCCTGTTCTCGGACATCGAGGGAATATCGGCCAAGATCGCCAGTCTGACCGGCGCCGATAAGATTGCCGAGCTGCATGTGCTTGCCGAGAAGATCATCGTGCCCTATGTCTGCATCACGGTCGTGCTGATTCTGCTCGCGCTGGTGATCCGGTTCGCGGCGAAGCTGCCCGAGATCGATGTCGAGTCGAATTGCGAGGAGGCCGGTCATGAGCGCCGCTCGCTGCTGGACTATCCCTATTTCTGGCTCGGGGCGGTCAGCCTGTTCCTGTACGTGGGCGCCGAGGTCGTCGCGATCGATACGCTGCCGCTTTACGGCGAGTCTCAGGGGTTGTCGGGCGACGTGGCGACGAAGCTGGGCATATGCAGTTTGGTGGCTACGACGATCGGCTATCTGATCGGTATCGTGCTCGTTCCGAAATACGTGCCCCAGCGCAAGGCGTTCATCGCATGCCTGACGCTCGCGCTGCTGTTTCTGGCAGGAGCGCTGCTCACGTCGGGTATTACGTCGATCGTTTTCATCGTGCTGATGAGCTTCGCGCATTCGCTGATGTGGCCGAGCCTGTGGCCGCTGGCCATCGAGAATTTGGGCAAGTATACCCAGCTCGCTTCGGCTATCCTGATTATGGGTATCGCAGGCGGGGCCATCATGCCGATGCTTTACGGGGCATGGGCCGACGCGATCGGCAACCGTCACCTGCCGTACCTGATTCTCGCTCCGGGGTATCTGTTTATGATCTATTTCGCTGTTCGCGGCTATAAGGTCGGGCGCTCGTTGCCCAAGTAGGACGTTTTTATGAAGGTCGCGGTCGGGTCCCGACGTTTTGTCGGGACCCGACCGCGGAAATTCTTCTTATCGCCCCGACGGGTGTTTGGAATGGCCGGGCCGGTGCGGAGGCGGACTCGGTGCGGCCGAAACGCCGGCTATTCTCAGAATCCGGGCGACGGTTCCTGTGCTGAACCGTCGCCCGGATTCTGCGTTTGCTCCCACTGGACCGGGCGTTCGCGCGCTTTTCGCATCGGGACGGAAAGTTTCCGATCCGGGCTTGCCGGGACAGATGTGCGCTCCTTTCCCGTTCCGCTGTCCTGCGAGAGGGAGGCCGGAGCGGCGGAATAGCCCGGCTTTTCGGCCGATTTTAAATGGCGGCTGCGTTTGAAATTCGCCCCGAAACGCTATCTTTGCGCAAAAATCTGACTGTATGAGCGGCTTTTTCGGTTGTGTCTCGAAGCGGGACTGCGTGGCTGACGTCTTCTACGGCACCGATTATCACTCGCATCTGGGCACCAAGCGCGGCGGCATGGCTTTTTACGACGGAAAGGATTTCGTGCGGACCATCCATTCGCTGGAGAACGCCTATTTCCGCAACAAGTTCGAGGACGATCTGCCCCGTTTCGAGGGCTCGCGGCAGGGGATCGGCATCATCAGCGACATGGAGTCGCAGCCTATCACGCTCACCTCGCATCTGGGCCGCTTTTCGCTGGTGGCCATCGGGCGTATCGACAATCTCGAAGAGCTGACGCGGGAGCTGCTCGGTCGCCGGCTGAACTTCGCCGAGCTGTCCGCCTCACGGATCAACCCGACCGAGCTGGTCGCTACGCTCGTATCGCTGGGCGACTCCTTTCGCGAGGGAATCGAGTTGGTGCAGAGCAAGGTGAAAGGGTCGTGCTCGATGCTGATCCTGACGCCGGAGGGCATCTATGCTTCGCGCGACAAGTACGGCCGCACGCCGGTGGTTGTCGGCCGGGGAGGCGACGGCTATGCGATAGCCACGGAGAGCTCGGCTTTCGCTAACCTCGATTACCGTGTCGAAACCGAGTTGAAGCCGGCGCAGACGCTGTTCATAACGGCCGACGGCATACGCGAGATCACGCCGGGGGGCAAGCGCAAGCAGATATGTTCGTTCATGTGGGTCTATTACGGCTACCCTTCGTCGTGCTACGAGGGCGTGAATGTCGAGGATGCCCGCTATCGCTGCGGTTGCGCGCTGGCCTGCCGCGACGAGGACGTGCGCGATGTCGATTTGGTGGCCGGCGTGCCCGACTCGGGCGTCGGTCATGCGATCGGCTATTCCAACAGTCGTCGCCTGCCCTACAAACGGGCATTCGTCAAGTATACGCCGACATGGCCCCGCAGTTTCATGCCCCAGAACCAGAAAATGCGCGATCTGGTAGCGAAGATGAAGCTGCTCCCGAACGAAGCTTTCATCCGAGGTTCCCGCATGGTGTTGCTCGACGACTCGATCGTGCGAGGCACCCAGCTCAAGGACAATATCGTCAAGCTGACCGAGGTGGGCGCCCGGGCGCTGCATATCCGAATCGCCTGTCCGCCGCTGATTTATCCGTGCGTATTTCTCAATTTCTCCACTTCGCGCTCGACGTTCGACCTGTTCACGCGCCGCGTGATCAAGGAATTGGAGGGAACCGAGGAGTTTTCCGAGGAGCTGCTGCGTCAATATGCCGACCCGGACAGCCCGAAGCACGCCGCGATGGTGGAGGTCATGCGCCGGCGGATCGGAGCCGACACGCTTCGCTTCCAGCGTTTGGAAGATTTGGTCCGGGCGATCGGCCTGCCCAAGGAGGAGTTGTGCACTCATTGCTGGGACAATTCCAGTTATCTGTAGGTTCCCGAAAGCCGTTTCCGTTGCTTGCAAATACGGGGCAGGGGGCGCACGAGAGAAAACTTCAAAACTTTTTTCGTTTTTTCAGTTTTCTCCCTATCTTTGCAGCGGAGTATAACGACTGTATCATGCTTTCAAAAGATAGGATCATAGCGGAATCGACCGATCTGTTCGTACGCTACGGGGTCAAGTCGGTTCGCATGGACGACATCGCATCCCGGCTGGGCGTTTCCAAACGGACGATCTACGAGCTGTTCGGCGACCGCGAGTCGCTGATCCGGACTTGTGTCGAGTACTTTTACAACCGGCAGGAACGCAGGTATGAGGCGCGGATGGCTTCGGCTCGCAACGTCATCGAGGAGTTCATGCTTCTGCTCGAGGACTGGGAGAACTCGGTTACGGTCAATATGAACTTCATGAGCGATCTGGAGCGTTTCTATCCGGAAATTTACAGACGCATCTCTTCCGAGCGCCATCGCCAGGGGGCCGAGCGACTGAAGCAGAAACTTCGGCAGGGCGTTGCCGACGGTCTTTTCTTTCCCGATATCAACGTCGAGTTCTCCGCTGCGATCCTGATCGCATCCGTTTCGACGATCTTCACTTCGCCCTCGACCTATCACTCGGCCGAGATCTCGATGTCCGAGGCGTTCCGCTACATTATGATGTGCTTTTTTAGGGGCATATCCACTGCCGAGGGGTTGCACGTGATCGACGAAATGTTCGGGAAGTATTTCCCGCGACAGAACGGCGCTCGCTGACGGCGTTCTGAAGACTTTCGGCCGGTTCCGGTCGTTTCGTTTGCGTTTCCCGCGCGATGGACGGCGGTTCCGGCATACGATTTCCGGCGAATTCGCGTTCATATGCCAAACCTCTCTCTATGAAAGCCCTATTGTTTGCATTGTCTTTTTTTCTGCTCGCTTTTCGCTCGCCGGCACAGGTACAGGGATTGAAGGAGCAGGCGCTCGAGAGTTTCCGCCGGGAACGGTACGACGAGGCGGTCGCGCTGATGGAGCGTGCCGCGGAAGCCGATCCGGCCGATGCCGAAAGCTGGTATTACCTCGGTTTCTTCAACCATTACCGGGCCTACGACAGCCGCCCGCTCAAGGGATACGATCTCTCGTACTCCGAGCGTGTCTTCTCTTATCTGGACCGGGCGCTGGAGCTCGATCCGTCGTTGGGCGACGCCCGCTATTTCTACGGAGCCGAGTGCAGCGCGAACGCGTTCCATGCGATGCGCGAGCGCGATCTGGAGCGGTTGAGGCACTTCTATGAAAAGGCGTTTCTCAAGGGGGCTTATCCGCCCTGGCTGCTCGAACTGGGGCGCAACATGCTCGACGGCTGCGACCGCGATGCGATCCTGTTCGCCGGCGGAAACGGCGATTTCGACGTCTGTTCCTACTTGCAGTTGCACGAAGGCTATCGGAGGGATGTTTCGGTTCTGCCGGTCGGCTATACCGACCGTCCGTGGTATGCCGGCTATCTGCGTGACGGGCTCGAAGGGGCGCAGCGTCCTCTTGCTCTTTCGCTGTCGGACGAGCAGATTCTCGAGATGCGTCCGTTCAAATGGGATACGCTCGAGGTCCGCATACCTGTGTCGGAAGCTCTGCGCGAGGAGTTTTCCTTGCCCGAGGATGCCGTTCTGGCATGGACCGTCGCGCCCGATTTCGCTTCCGAGCGGCTGAACGGCAAACTCAATGACGAAAAGGCCCGGCCGAGGACCTACCTGAGCCCGCAACGGGCGGTCATGCTGCAGATCGTCGAGGATAATTACGCCTCGCGCCCGATTTTTTTCTCCCGTATGGGCAATCCGTTCTTTTTCGCCGGGCTCGACCGTTTCTTCAGCCATGGCGGCCTCGTGTCGCGCCTGCTGCCTTTCCCCACGGCGGGCACGGCGCATGAAACCGATGTGCCCCGGCTCGAAAGATTGTTGCGGGCCGACCGTCTGAAAGAGGTGCGGTCCGTCGCGACGACCGATATTCCCCGGATTTCGGGTTGTCTGTTCGTTTATACGGAAGCTTTGGCCCGGTTGGCGGCGTACTACCGGAAAGCCGGGCGGAAGGAGGATCTCCGCGCGTTGGCCGGATTGTATCGCCGTTACCTGATGCCGGTGCTTTCGTCCGGCGAGGGGGATGTCTTGTTGGAGGAGCTGGAGCAAGCGTCCGGTTCTTGAGAGGACAGGCAAGCGCAAAGTCTTGAAGAACGGTCTCGGAGAGGTTCCTGTCGCATGTCGGGTATCTTCCCGAAGCGCTCGAATGCCCGCCGGGGCATGCCGGAAGGTATTGCACGGGGTTCGTTTACCGGTACGTTCTGATGTCGGTCCGGTTGATCCGCTCGCTGAGTCGGACGGCCGCCGTGTTGAAATAGCGGCGGTCGCGGTAGCCCAGAACGGGAACGATTCCCTGTACGTCGACCGTCAGCGCCTCGTCGCAGCGGAGCAGCATCTGCCGCGTGAGCGGGTATTCCGTGACGGTCAAGCCTTCCTCGCGGCAAGCCGACAGCACGAGCCGGCGCATCGCCGAGTCGGTCGCTCCGGCCGACAGCGGCGTGGTGAGCGCCTGCCGTCCCGAGACGATGAGCAGCGGCTCGCCTCCGACGCCGAGCAGCACGCCGTCGCGGCTCTCTCTCGCGGCCAGCTCGCCTCCCCGCCGGCGGACCGTCCGTTCCGCATAGCGGTCGCAAAGCAGCGCGCCGGCGGTCGGATATCCTTCGTGAGGAGCATCGCACCGGACCGTGTCGAGCATCATACGCTTGTGCCACAGTACGAAATGCGGATAAAGCAGGGGTCGGTCGGTCTCGATCAGGTATTCGCATCGGTCGGAGCCTTCGTCGATTCCTTCGGGAAACAGCCGAAGCGTCACGCAGGCGCTTTGTCGCGGAAACCGGTTGATTTCGAGCAGTCGGGCGATCCGGTCGGCGATCCGGCTCTCGGACAGGTCGGTTTGCATGCCGTACAAACGGTTGAGGGCGCGGGTCAGGATTTCGAGGTGTACGGAAAGAAACGGAGCCGTGCCTCCGAACGTATGAATGCGTTGGAAGAGGTGATTCCTCTCCAGCATCGACAGCGGATCGGCCAGCTCGGCCGGCTCGACGAACGTTCCGTTGAGGCAGACGCTTTTCATGGGAACCGTCAGAATTGAGTCAGGTTGCGGATGAACGCATGCCACAGCGAAGGCTCGAGCAGCAGGGGAAAGACAAAGCCGTACAGCGCGCCCCACAGATGGGCGTTGTGGTTGACGTTGTCTCCTCCCCGCCGGCTCAGGTACTGTTCGTACCCGACGTATAGCGCTCCGAAAAGGATGCCCGGTATGGGCAGTATGCCGAAAAAATAGATTTTGCTCCACGGATTGAAGAAGATCGATGCGAACACGACGGCCGACACGGCTCCCGAGGCGCCGATCGATACGTAGCGCGGATCGTTGCGGTGGCGTGCCATGTCCGATGCGACCGATGCGATCAGCCCTCCGAAATACAGCAGCCCGTAAGCGAGGTAGCCGCTGGCTATCGTCCCTGCATGCTCGTAGGCCCGGAACAGCCGCTCGAGGTACTGTCCGAACGATAGCAGGACGAACATGTTGACGATCAGGTGCATGTAGTCGGCGTGGACGAATCCGTAAGTGACGGCCCTGTACCATTGCCGATCGTGCGCCACCCGGTAGGGAATCATAGCCAGCGAGTCGAACCACCGCCGGTTGCCGAAACAGACGACCGAAACGACGGTCGTCAGGAAGATCAGGATGAAAGTCATCGCAGAACGAATATTTTCAGAAGCAGTTCCTTCAGCAGCTCGCCGTCGGTCGCTTGTCCCGAGTCGATCCCCTTGCTTTTGAGATCGTATTCGCGGATCAGCCCCATGATGGCGAATACCCGACTGTTCGGATAGAGCGAAGCCGCTTGCTGGTACTCCTTCAAAAAGAAGGCCGAGGATAGTTTCAGCATCCGCGCCAGTTCCGCGTCGGGCGGCATGGGGGTTCCCTTGCGCCGGCAGAGCCATCGTTGGTAATTGACGATGAATATCCGCTGAAAATGCGTGAACAGCGTGCCGAGCGTTACCAGCAGCGGATTCTCCTTCGGGTTGCGGGCGAAGTGGTCGGCGATTCGCAGAGCCCGGGCCATGTCTTTCTCGGACAGCGCGCGCGTCAGTTCGAAATTGTTGAAATCCTTGCTGATGCCGATGTTCTGCTCGATGTGCTCGGCCGTGATGCGCGAGGTCCCTTCGGGCAGGAAAGTCATCAGCTTGTCGATTTCGTTGGCGATCTTCGCAATGTCGGCCCCCAGGTGATCCACGAGCATCGACACCGACTTGGCGTCGATCGTGCAGTTCCGGCTCCGGATGTATTCCGCGAGCCACCCGGCGATTTCGTAGTCGCGCGGGCGCACCGACTCGAAGACGACGCCCCGTCCGGCGATCTGCTTGTAGAGCTGGGAGCGCTTGTCCATGTTGCGCTCTTTGTGACACAGTACCAGAATCGTCGTCGCGCAGGGCGAGGCCGTGTAAAGGGATAGCTGCTCGAGTCTGCGCAGGCTCTGCGCTTCGCGGACAATCACCACCTGGCGCGTCCCGGTCATCGGCATCTGGCGGCACAGGTTGATGACGGCTCCGGCGTCGGTGTCTTTGCCGTAGACGACCGTCTGGTTGAACGCGCGTTCGTCGGGCGGCAGGATGGCGTCGGCGAGCCGGGCGGTCAGCGAATCGATGAAATAGGGCTCGTCGCCCATCAGCAGGTAAAGCGGCTCGAAGCGGCGCTCCGCGATGCGCGCCGCTAGCGCGGCGTAGTCCGCCGTGCTTTCCCTGAACGTTTTTTTGCCGCTTTTGGCCATCGAAAGAATCGTTTGCACAAAGGTAGCGATTGTTGAGCGGCTTTGCAATGCCTCTCGCTGCGCGGATCGGCCGGATCGGCCGGCCGCCGCCGGCTGCCCCGCTTACATGGGCGGAGTGTTCGCCCGGTCGTTTCCAGCGATTGCTCCGTTTCCCTTGCGTCGGATTCTTTTGCCGCTCGGGGCGTTTCTGTCCGACCAGCGGATGCAGCGGAAACTGCGGCGGGCCGCCCCGATGATGTCGGGGCTTGATCGCTTTGTACGGGTTTCGGCGTCGGCGCCGGTCGGAATCTCCGTTTCCGGCGGCTCGTCTCGCCGTATGCCGGGGCGGGCCCGCATCCTGCGGAAGAATGCTGCCGGACTGCCTCGCGTGCCGTTAAGGCTCGTTCTGGTGCTGCGGCCGGAGCAGGTCGTTGACGATCTTGACGGGGGCGAAGGTCGATATCGGCACTTCGACGAACACGGTATTCCATCGCGCCATCGCGCCGTTCCACAGGCCCGGTAGCTCCATGGCCCGCAGCGGTCTGCCCTGCTGCGACTTCTCCGAGATGAATCCCGTCTGAGGATCGGTCCATTGCCGCAAATCGAAGCGGCGTCCGAGGTAGTTTTTCAGGCCGCATGTGACGTCGACGGGGTTGAAGTGCGTAGCTCGGGCCATCAGCTCTTTCTGTCCGGGGGCGATCTGCGACGACTCGACAATTTGGAGCGACTCGCCTCCGTCGGGCTCGGAAACCCAGAACGGTCCCCCGCCCGGTTCGCCTTCGTTGCGGACCATGCCGCAGACGCGGATCGGCCGGTCGAGCATGTCGCGCAGGTATCGCGTCTTCCGCTCGGCCGTCATATCGCGGAACGAGGCCGGGAGTTTCCGGCACAGCTTCTCGGTGACGAACGCCGCGATCTCGTCCGGATTCTCGGCGACTCGCCCGTCCGTTTCTCGTAAGTACTCGAAAGCCTGTTCCTGAAGCGAGAGCAGCAGTCCGCCCAGCGTCTCCTTGCTGGCGACCGTATCGGCCTTGAGCCGGTCTGGAACGACGTTATCGACGGTCTTGACGAAGACCAGATCGGCATCGATTTCGTTCAGGTTCTCGATCAGCGCTCCGTGTCCGGCGGGCCGGAACAGCAGCCGTCCTCCCTCGCGGAACGGCATATTGTCGGGATTGACGGCGATCGTATCGGTCGAGGGTTTCTGCTGCGAATAGCCGATGTCGTAGCGGACCCCAAAGCGTGCTTCGTACTCGGGCTTCACGCGCTCGACGAGCCGCTCGAACAGCGGCATGTGTTCCGGCGAGACGGTCAGATGGATGTGTACGCTCCGCCCGGCGCCGACGGCGTACATCGCTCCCTCGGCCAGGTGTTCCTCGAGCGCCGTACGGCTGCCTTCGGGATATTTATGGAACAGGATCAGCGCCTTGGGCAGGCGGCCGTATCCGAGCCCGTCGCGCACGATTCCCTCGATCAGCCGGCGGGGCGAGCTGCTCCCTCCGGTCAGCCTGTGCAGCTCGTCGGCGAAGGCGAATCGGTTTATCCGCTCGATCACTTCGCGGACTTCCGGTCCGGCCTGTCCCGTTTCGAGATAGCCGAACAGGCTTTTGAACATGCGCGTGGCTGCGCCGGAGGCCGGGACGAACTTGACGATGCGCCGTTCGTCGCGCCGGCTGCGGTACAGCGCCCGGCAACGTTCGGCCTCGCTCGCGTCCATGCGGACGATTCCGTCGCCCGCGACGGCGGCGCGGGCCAGGTTCAGATACGGGAAGCCTGTCCGGAACCTTTCCATCTGGCGTTCGATCTGTTCGGGACTCAACCCGTGTTCCTCGATCTGTCGAATATCCTGTGGTGTAAGCATGCGTGCGTTTGTTGAAAGAACAAGTAAAGTTAGCGAATTTTCTGCAAAAACGGTTCCGTTCGCACGCGAACGGAACCGTTTCCGATCGTCCGGCCCCGGGCGGAGCCGATTTGGCAAATCTTGTTTTAATGCGTAAGTTTGTCATTCGTATGATGAAAGTGCGGGAAAATATTTCGCTGCTTGGGATGAACAGCTTCGGGTTCGACGTTTCGGCCCGTCGGCTGGTCGAGTTCGCCTCGGCGGAGGATTTGCGGCAGGCGTTCGCTTCGATGCCCTCCGGCGAGCCGTGGTATGTGCTCGGCGGCGGAAACAATGTGCTTTTCACTGCCGATTACGGCGGCACGCTGCTCCATCCTCTCGACCGGAGCGTGACGCTTGAGGGCGGCGATGGCGAGCGGGCGCTGGTCCGTGTGGGAGCCGGAGCCGAGTGGGACGATTTCGTCGGCTGGGCTGTCGGGCAGGGACTGGGCGGCATCGAGAACCTGTCGCTGATACCGGGCTGCGCCGGAGCCGCTCCGGTCCAGAACATCGGCGCTTACGGCGTCGAGGCGAAGGATACGATCGAGAGCGTCGAGTGCTATCTTCCGGACGAGGACCGGGTTGTCGCGCTTTCGAATGCCGAGTGCCGTTTCGGCTACCGCGACAGCGTTTTCAAGCGTGAGTTGCGCTCTCGGGCGGTGATCCTGTCCGTGCTGTTCGGTCTGTCGCGCCGTCCCGAGTTCCGCTTGCGCTACGAAGACGTCTCGCGCCGGGTCGACGAGCTCGGGGGACCGTCGCTGAAAAACATCCGCGAGGCGGTGGTCGCGATTCGCCGCGCGAAGCTGCCCGACCCGAAGGTGCTGGGCAATGCCGGCAGCTTTTTCAAGAATCCCGTCGTATCGGAGGAGCAGGCCGCGAAGCTGTTGGCCCGTTGGCCCGACATGCCGCGCTACGGGGCGGGCGAGGGATTCGTCAAGCTGGCCGCCGGCTGGCTGATCGATCGCTGCGGCTGGAAAGGCCGTCGTATGGGTCCCGTGGGGGTCCACGACCGTCAGGCCCTCGTGCTGGTTCACTACGGCGGAGGAACCGGGGCCGACGTGATGCGGCTTGCCCGGGCCGTGCAGCGCGACGTGGCCGAGCGGTTCGGCGTCCGGATCGATATGGAAGTCAACTTGTTGTAGGATATGTTACAGGAGAAGTTCCGCAGCTATGTGCGCGAGCGGTCGCTCTGTACGGCCGACGAGCGGATTCTGCTGGCCGTCAGCGGAGGGGTCGACTCGATGGTGATGCTCTCTCTTTTCGTGCGCTGCGGCTACCGCGTCGGCGTGGCTCATTGCAATTTTCAGCTCCGCGGCAGGGAGGCCGACGAGGACGATGTGCTCGTCGAACAGCAGGCGGCCCGTTACGGAGTACCCTATTTCGGGGCTCGCTTCGATACGCTGGCCGAGGTCGCGGCGACCGGCGATTCGGTCGAAATGGCCGCCCGTCGGCTCCGCTACGGTTGGTTCGACAAGCTGTGCGACGAGCACGGGTACGACAAGATCGCCATCGCTCACCATGCCGACGACTCGGTCGAGACCTTTTTCATCAACCTGATTCGCGGGACCGGGCTGCGCGGGCTGACCGGCATCCATGTGGTCAACGGCCGGCTGATCCGTCCGCTGCTTTTCTCGACGCGCCGCGAGATCGTCGATTATGCCCTGGCCAACAAGATTCCCTATCGGGAGGACTCGTCGAACGCTTCGACCAAATACCTGCGCAACAAGTTCCGGCTCGGCATCGTTCCGAGGATCAAGGAAATATCCCCTCAGTTCACCGAAACGATGACCTCGAACGTCGAGCGGCTGACTTCGGCCCAGAGCTTCATCGACCGGGGGATCGAACTGATTCGCCAGCATGCTGTCCGCACCGAGGGCGACCGGACGGTGATCGAAATGAGTCTGATCGATCCGTTGCTGCCGCTGCATTTCGTCATCTTCGAGCTGATGAGAGGCATGGGATTCAACGGCGAGGTGATCGACAGTCTGGGGCGCGCGTTCGCCGAGGGGCACGGCTCGGGCAAGCGCTTCTTTTCCAAAGACAGCGTAGCCTATATCGACCGGGGCAGGATCATCGTCACGCCGATTCCCGACGACGAGAGTTGCGAGACTCTGGTGACTCCCCGGACGGAGCGCATTCCCTGCGGCGGGGGCACGCTTTGGTTCGAGCATGCGGACGTCGACGATATCGACGAGCTGCGTCAGCCTCCGACCGTCGCGCTGCTCGACGAAGCCAAGCTTTCCTATCCGCTGAAGGTCCGGCGCTGGAGCGAGGGCGACGCTTTCGTGCCGTTCGGCATGGGAGGGCGGCGGAAAAAGGTCAGCGACATGCTGATCGACGACAAAGTTTCGCTGCCCGATAAGCGGCGGCAGTTCGTTGTCGTTTCGGGCGGGGATATCGTTTGGCTCGTCGGGCGGAGGATCGACGAGCGGTACGCCGTGGGTTCCGGAACCGAAAACGTGTTGCGTATCCGGATCCTGCCGGACGACGATCTGTAGGCGGTCCGGCGCCCGTCCATGCGGCCGGCGGGAGGGACGGGCTTGCCGGCCGGGATATTTCCGGTGTCGGCGCTTCCCTTCGATCCGTACCGTGCATCCGTTCGTTTGTCTCGGGGCGTTTATGTGCCGGTACGGTCTCGGCAGGGACCTTTCCTCTTGGAATATTTGCCTGTTTCGCGCGCCGGAACCGTTTTTTCGGGGCGAATGTCTTGAAAAACTGGGTGAGCGGAGTCGAGTCTGCCGGTAAAGCCGGGCTTTCCCCCGATTTGCTCTCCATGGTCCGCGACGTTTCCCGGACGCTTGTTGCCGCCGGCTCGGGCGACCGCAGACAGACGATCCCTACCGTTCGGCTCAGTATCCGATCGTGAAGCGCTCGCGGTGATGGACCGGCTTTTCCAGTTCATCGATCATCGCGGCGGCGTAGTCTTCGACCGAGATGCTGCTTTTTCCCGAGGCGTCCCGGATCAGCTCGTCTTTCCCGATTCGGAATTTTCCGGTCCGCTTGCCCGGGACGAGCTCCGCTGCCGGGGAGAAGAACACCCAATCCAGCTCGTTCTCGGGTTTGAGCACCGTTTCGTAAACTTCGGCCAGCGCTTTGACGCCCGGCAGCAGGCGCTCCGGGATACGGCCGCTGTCGAGCAGCCTCATGCCGGGCCCGACGTACAGGCTGCCGGCTCCTCCGACGACCAGCAGCCGTTTTATGCCGGCCAGCTTGACTGCCTCGACGATGCGCGGATAGACGCTCAGCGTCTGTTCGTAAATGTCGGGATTGTTCCAGCCCGGGTTGTAGGCGCTGATTACCGCGTCGTGGTTGCGGACGGCTTCCCTCAGGGCCGTCGGGTCGGCTGCGTCGGCCGTCCGCGTTTCGAGATTCAAGCTCCGCAGTGCGATGCTTTCCGGTCGGCGCACGATAGCCGTCACTTGCAGGTCCCGGTACAACGCTTCCTTCAGAATGGCCGAGCCGACGAATCCGCTCGCGCCGATCAAGGCGATTGTTTTCATAATTTCGGTCGACTGACGATTTGTATTCTGCGGACGGCCGTGCGTCGTCCCGTCCGTTCCAATGCCAATTTGCTGCCAAAACGGACGAAAACGCTCCGTTTTCGGTCCGTTCTGTCCGGGTCGCCTGCGGGCCGCTGTCCGGCGAGGCGCCGTCGCAGGCTCTGTTCTGCATTGGCCGGATTTGCGGCACGGAGGCGATACCCGGAGCGGAACGCCTCGGAACGAGGAGATTATTTGCAGAGTCGTTTTTTTTTATCTATATTTGTTTCAATGTATCGATGCTCCGGCACGAAGTTCTAAATCATTCATTCCAAAACAAATAACTTACTGATCTTCAAATGAAAGACTTAACAACAAAGGCTGCGGACAATATCCGGATTCTCGCAGCGTCGATGGTGGAGAAAGCCAAGTCGGGCCATCCCGGCGGAGCGATGGGCGGAGCCGATTTCGTGAACATTCTCTACTCCGAGTTCCTGCGGTACAATCCCGACGACTCGCGCTATCCGTTCCGCGACCGCTTCTTCCTCGATCCCGGCCATATGTCGCCGATGCTCTATTCCGTACTGGCTTTGGCCGGCTATTTCAATATGGACGAGTTGGCGGCGTTCCGGCAGTGGGGCAGCCCGACGCCGGGTCATCCCGAGGTCGATCTCGACCGCGGGATCGAGAATACCTCGGGCCCGCTGGGGCAGGGCCATGCGATGGCTTTGGGTGCGGCGATCGCCGAGCGTTTTCTCGTAGCTCGCTTCGGCGACTGGATGGCGCACAAGACCTACGCGTTCATCTCCGACGGCGGTATTCAGGAAGAGGTTTCTCAGGGCGTCGGCCGCATCGCCGGGCATCTCGGGCTGAGCAACCTGATCATGTTCTACGACTCGAACAATATCCAGCTTTCGACCAAGGTCGAGGAGGTTTCGACCGAGGATATCGTGGCCAAGTACGAGGCTTGGGGCTGGAGCGTCATCAGTATCGACGGCAACGATCCCGCCGAAATCCGTCAGGCTCTCTCCCGCGCGGTGGCGGAGACCGAAAAGCCTACGCTGATCGTCGGCCATACGCTGATGGGCAAGGGCGCCGTCGGCAAGGAGGGCGAGGATTTCTCGAACAAGGTTTCCACGCATGGACAGCCTCTGTCGGCTGCGGGCGGCGACATCGCCAAGACGGTGGCCGCGCTGGGCGGCGATCCGGAGAATCCGTTCGTGATTTTCGACGACGTGAAGGAACTGTATGCGCGTCGCCGCGAGGAACTGAAAAAATGGTACGCGCTGCGCCGCGAGGAAGAGTCGATCTGGCGCGCTGCCAATAAGGAGCAGGCCGCCGAGCTCGACCTGTTCCTGTCGGGCAAGACGCCGGCGATCGACTACTCGCAGATCAATTGCGGCGACAACGTGGCTACGCGCGCCGCTTCGGCCGCCGTGCTCTCTTATTTGGCCGAGCATGTGCAGAACATGGTCGTCGCTTCGGCCGACCTGAGCAACTCGGACAAGACCGACGGTTTCCTGAAGAAGACCCATGCGATGCGCAAGGGCGATTTCACCGGCCGCTTCCTGCAGCCGGGCGTGGCCGAGTTCACGATGGCCTGCATCATGAACGGAATGGCGCTTCACGGAGGCGTGATTCCGGCTTGCGGGACTTTCTTCGTCTTCTCCGATTACATGAAGCCCGTACTGCGTCTGGCCGCTTTGCAGCGTCTGCCGGTCAAGTACGTCTGGACGCACGACTCGTTCCGCGTGGGCGAGGACGGTCCGACGCATCAGCCGATCGAACACGAGGCTCAGCTTCGCCTGATGGAGCAGTTGCGCAACCATCGCGGCGAGCGTTCGGTCGTCGTGCTGCGTCCTGCCGATAGCTACGAGACGGTAGCCGCATGGAAGGTCGCTATGGAAAACGAGCGTCCGACGGCTCTCGTACTGTCGCGTCAGAATATCAAGAACCTGCCGGCCGCCAGCGGCGACCGCCGCAAGGAGGCGATGCAGCTCGTCAAAGGAGCCTATGTCGTTATGGATTGCGAGGGCACTCCCGACGTGATCCTGCTTGCAAGCGGCTCGGAAGTGGCGACGCTTGTGGACGGTGCCGAAAAGCTGAAGGCCGACGGCGTGAAAGTCCGCGTCGTGTCGGTTCCGTCGGAAGGTCTGTTCCGCGACCAGAGCAAGGAATACCAGCAGAGCGTGCTGCCCTGCGGCGTACCCAAGTTCGGTCTGACCTCGGGCCTGCCCGTGACGCTGGCCGGTCTGGTCGGCTGCGACGGCGAGATCGCCGGACTCGACCATTTCGGATACTCGGCTCCGGCCGGCGTGCTCGACAAGGAGTTCGGTTTCTCGGGCGAGAAGGTATACGAGAAAGTGAAGGCCATGCTGGCCAAGAAATAGCGGTTCGCCGCGAGATGTCTGCCGGAGGCCGGCCCTTGAAAGGGCCGGCCTCCGGTCGTTTCGGGCATAAGGGCCGGAAACTGCCGGCGGGTCGCTGCGCGTGTCTTGCTTCCGTGCTGTCCGGAGCCGGAGCTTGTCTTGCCGTATGGCAATATATATACTTCAGTCGTACCTGCTTTCGAGTTCCCGATGTTTCCGGTTTTCGCATGAAGTCTTTTCCGACGGAAGGGATTTATGGTAGGGGCCTCAGTCGGATACGCGACCTGCGAACACAAGCCGCGACTGACAGATATGGAGATTCCATGTGTAACATACCTGATACGTTGAAATATATGATTGCCTCTGTCCGTATTCGCCGGAATCGGGGAGAGGCGATGCAGGGCCGATTCCGGGGGGGGCGGAGGTCGCTCGCACTTCCGTAGGTCTGTGCCGGGCATTTGTCGTTCGGCCGGCAGATTTTCCGCCGGGGCGGAGGCGGCACGGCATGCGCCGTCGCCGTACCGCATGTACGATAAGGATGGAGCTGACAATGTTCGCGGAAATGAGGATCGTGAGCGGTCCGGTCGCGCAGGCTGCCGAACGGGCTTTCCTGCTTGCGACTACAACTTCTCGGCGATCTTTTCCAGACGATTCGCGCGCGAGCCTTTGACGAGTACGAGCCGGTTACGGATCGGATGCTCGTCCAAATATCGGGCGAGCGCTTCCGTGTCGGCAAAAGTCCGGTAACGGCTTCCCCGGGCCGCTTCGGCGAAATGTCCGCCGACCAAATAGGCTTCCTCGATCCCACCCTGCTCGAGTCGCTCAACGACGGTCCTGTGCTCGACGGCGGCATAGGGACCCAACTCGCCCATGTCGCCCAGTACGACCGCTTTGGGGCGCGGATCCGCCTCGCGCAGGAAGTTGTCCAGCGCGGCCTGCATGCTCGAGGGGTTGGCGTTGTAGCAGTCCGAGATCAGCGTGTTGAATGCGGTTTGCCGCTTCTGCGACCGGTTGTTGTCCGGATCGTAGCTCTCGATGGCCGAGACGATCTCGGCACGTCCGATCCCGAAATAAAGGCCGACCGCTATGGCGGCCGCGATGTTGCTGCGGTTGTAGTCTCCGACCAAACGCGTGCGGACGGGCAGACCGTCCCATCGTGCTTCGACGAAGGGTTCTGTTCCGATCGCCTCGGGCGCGGAGTAGGAAATAGCCCGCAGTCCGGGGCGCGATTCGACCATCGTTTTCAGACGGTCGCTGTCGTTCAGCCAAAAGGCGGTCCCTCCGCTTGCAACCAGGAAGTCGAGCAGCTCGCCCTTGCCCCGCATTACGCCCTCGATGCCCCCGAAGCCTTCCAGATGCGCCTTGCCTATGTTCGTAATCAGCCCGTAATCGGGCCGGGCGATCGAGCAGAGCAGCGCGATCTCGCCGGGGTGGCTCGCTCCCATCTCGACGACGCCTATCTCGACCGAGCGGTCCATGGCGAGCAGCGTCAGCGGCACGCCGATATGGTTGTTCAGATTGCCTTGCGTGACGGCCGTGCGGAACTTGCGCGAGAGTACCCGACCGACGAGCTCTTTGGTCGTGGTCTTGCCGTTGCTGCCCGTGATGGCGAGGATCGGAATGCCGAGCTCGCGGCGATGACGGGCGGCCAGTTCCTGCAGGGCGGCCAGCGTGTCGGGGACCTCCGCGCAACGGTCCGGCCATTGCTGCCGGAGGGTTTCCGCTACGGACGGGTCGTCCACGACGGCTGCCGCAGCCCCGGCTTTCAGCGCGTTTTCCGCATAGCTGTTACCGTCGAAACGCTCGCCGTGCAGGGCGAAAAACAACGAATCCGGGACGATGTGCCGGCTGTCGGTCGAAATCCGGGAATGCCGGCGGAAAAGTTCGTATAGTTCCATGTCGAGTGTGAAGCGAATTGTCATTGAGTTCGGTGTGCAAGCGGAATCGTCGCTCGGCATCCTTGCCGGGCGTCTCGTCCGAAAGCCGCACGTCCTCGCGTCGGGGGTCAGATGAAGCGGTCCCCGATCTTGAACTTGACGTCGTCGATGAATTTCTTGATGTTCTGTTCGCCCGATTTGGGACAGATCATCAGCACGTCGCCGCTGTCGACCACGATATAGTTCTCGAGGCCCTCGATCACGGCCAGTTTGCCTGCCGGAACCTTGACGATGCAGCCTTTCGTGTCGTAGAGCATGTTTTCGGCCGGAGCGACGTTCCCGTCGGCGTCCTTGGCCGAATACTGGTAGAGCGAACCCCACGTTCCGACGTCCGACCAGCCGAAATCGCTGCAGCGTACGTAGACGTCGCCGGCTTTCTCCATAATGCCGAAGTCGATCGAGATGTTCCGGCACTCGGGATAGATCCTTTCGATGCTTTGCTGTTCCTGCGGAGTGCCGTAACTCGGAGCGATCGATGCGAACATCTGGTGCATGTCGGGCAGCAGTCGCTCGAAGTTTTCCATGATCGCATCGACTTTCCAGATGAATATGCCCGAGTTCCAGAAGAATTCGCCGCTCTCGACGAACGAGCGCGCCAGCTCCAGGTTGGGCTTCTCGGTGAACGTCTTGACCTTGTACACGTCTTTTTGCTCCAGCCTGACCTGATTGTCGACCTGTATGTAGCCGTAGCCGGTGGCCGGACGGTCCGGGCGGATGCCGATGGTCATCAGGGCGCGTTGCCGCTCGGCGAACTCCGCGCTTTCGACGATCGCCCGCCGGAACTCGTCCTCGTCGAGGATCAGGTGGTCCGACGGCGTGACGATCATCGTCGCGTCGGAGGCGGCCACGCGGAGCCGCCAGGCTGCATAAGCGATACAGGGTGCCGTATTGCGTCCGACCGGTTCCGAGAGAATCTGATCTTCGTCGATTTCGGGGATATGTTCCAGTACCAGCGGCTTATAGCTGCCGTTGGTGACGACCAGAAAGTTTTCGGGCGGGACGATTTTGGCGAAGCGCTCGTAGGTGTGCCTGATGAAGCTTTTGCCTGTCCCCAGCATGTCGAGAAACTGTTTGGGCATCGTGCGGCGGCTGATCGGCCAGAACCGGCTTCCGATCCCGCCGGCCATGATGATGCAGTAGCGGTTGTTGTCCATAAAAGTCGAAGGCGAGATTTATTATTACAATGATAAGGCATTTTCTCCGGATTGCCAAACCTTTCGGCGTCCTCCGGCCTCATGGGAAAAAAGGCGTTGAGGCGGACGAGCGCCCGCGAGTCCTCGCTTTTCGGCAGCACGGGGCGGCCCGCTGCGTTCGGCGCGGCGAAACGGATTGGATTTTGAAATTTAATTTCTATCTTCGCATATTCGCCCTGAGGAACTTCCGTCCGGAAACTGTCCGCGAGCTGCGCGGTTTGCTCGGCGAGCTTCGCTCCTCCGTTTCGGGACCGGTCTGCGGACGCTAACATCGGATGACCGTATGAAATTGAGACTGTTTACTTTCCCCAATATTCTGACCCTTTGCAATCTGCTTTCGGGTTGCGCGGCCGTGATCTTCGCTCTCTGCATCAACGACCTCGAGCAGGCTTTCTGGTGCGTGCTGGTCGCTGCCGTATTCGATTTTCTGGACGGATTCGCCGCCCGCCTGATGGAGGTTTCGTCGCCGGTCGGCAAGGAACTCGATTCGCTGGCCGACATGATCAGTTTCGGTCTGGCGCCCGCCAGCATTCTCTATTCGATTTATGTGGCGACGGGAGGAGACGAGCTGTCGGGCTTTGCCGTGTTCATTCTGGTCGCTTTTTCGGCTCTGCGGCTGGCGAAGTTCAATCTCGACGAGCGTCAGGCTACCGAGTTCATCGGACTTCCTACGCCGGCTTGCGCGATGTTTTTCGCTTCGGTGGGGTACATCATGCAGCAGAACGCTGCCGCGGCGCCTCCGGTCGCAGCTATTGTCGCCTCCGTCGTTTTCTCGCTGCTGCTGATCAGTCCGATACCTATGTTCGCTCTGAAGTTCAAGCATTTCGATTTCGCGGGCAACGAGCTCCGCTATATCTTTCTGGGTATTTCGCTCGTGTTGCTGGGACTCTATCAGGTCCGTGCCCTGCCGTTCATCATTCTCGCCTATATTCTGGTTTCGATCGTACGCTTTCTGATCCGTCGCGGTAAAAGTCCTAAAATCAGCGCATAGTGGCTCTGTCTGTTGCATATGTAATATTTTTGCTACCTTTGCCGTTACTTTGTGAAATTGCCGTAGCTGATGTCCCTGAGTTTGAGAAGGCGGGTCGTGAAATGGTCGTTCGGAACGATTCTTGTTCTGAGTGCCTCTGTCGTATCCGCCCAAAGGCCTCTCAATATGAACGACTACGATCTCAGGAACCAGTACGGGACCATGCCGGGTCTGAACGACCAGAATCCTAATCAGATACAGTACGGAAACATAGGAGGAGTAGTCGATAACAACGCTCCTCAGGAGGCCGATACGACCCAGAAGCCGCCGAAGATACGCAAGCCGCTGGAGTCCTATTTCTTCGACGATTCGACTCGCTCGCGACAGAGCTTCGCATGGAGGGTCAATCTCGAACGGAACGACGTCGCGATCATCGAGGTCGACACGGCGCTCAACGGTTTCCAAAACGATTATCCGTTTTTGCAGAACAACGTGGGCTCGGCTATGCTGGGCAATATGGGCGGCGCTTCGGTTCCGCTCGATTTCTTTCTGAGACCCCAATATAGCGACTTTACGTTCGCTCAGGCTTTCGACGCTTATCTGATGACCCCCGAGCGGGCGCGGTTCTTCAATGTCAAAAAGCCGTTCACCCACCTTTCCTATTTCATGTCGGGCGCTACGCAGCATCTGGAAGAGGGCCTGTGGGTCACGCATGCCCAGAACGTTTCGCCCTCGACGGGTTTCAATCTGGACTACAAGAGCCGGGGAACGCGCGGCCAGTACGAATGGCAGGGCGCGAGGGAGAAAAATCTTTCGCTCGCCTTTTCGCATACGGGCAAGAAATACAGCGTTCATGCGGGTTACATCTATAACATGGGAAACCTGAAGGAGAACGGAGGTATCCTGCGCGACCGCGATATAACCGATACGGTATTCGAGCGTCCCGAGTTGCTCGACGTTCGGCTCAACGATGCCCGGAATCTGTTCAAGAACAATACGTTCTATGTCGTCCAGTCGTATGGCGTGCCGCTGCGCCAACTGACCGACGAGGATTTCTCGATCGCCCGGAATTCGACGATCTTCTTCGGTTATTCGTTCCTGTACAGTCGCTTTTATAAAAGGTATACCGATACGAAAGCGGAAAGCGGCGATTTCTACGAAAACTGGTATGTCAGTCCCGAACGGTCGTACGACTCGATTTTCGAGAGCCTGCTTTCCAACCGCTTGTTCGTGCAGATTCAGCCGTGGGACCGGGACGGAGCCGTCGGCGTGATCAACGCCGGGATCGGGAACGACGCCCACCATTACTACCAGTTCCGCTTGCAGGACTACATGGGTTCGAACGAGGGAGCGAATCGCAACAGCACCTATGTCTACGGTTCCATAGAGGGAAACGTGAAAAGATATCTGGATTGGAACGCCGACGTGAAATTCCACCTGTTCGGCTACCGGAGGCAGGACCTTTCGGTGGGAGGCGACGTGGCGTTCAAGGTATATGTGAGAGGACGACCCATGACGCTGAAAGGTAGTCTCAGGCACGAAATTCGTACGCCGGGCTACTGGACGGAAAGTTATTTCTCTAACCACTTCGTGTGGAGCAACTCTTTCTCCAAAGAGTCTGAAACCCGTTTTTCGGTCACGTTCTCGGCTCCTCAGATCGGGCTCGAGCTCGGCGGCTACCAAAGCCTGCTGGGCGACCGTATCTATTACGGCGCCGATCAGTTGCCGGCCCAGTACGGCGGAACCGTGACCGTTTCGGGCTTGTATGCGCAAAAGGATTTCCGCTTCGGCGGACTCCACCTGAATCACAGGGTATTGTATCAGTATAGTTCAGCCGAGGAGGTTGTGCCTGTGCCTGCGATCAGTGCGTATCTCAGTTATTACTTCGAGTTCAACGTCGTGAAGAACGTGTTGCGGCTCCAGCTCGGGCTGGACGGCCGCTACAACACGTCGTACTATGCCTTCGGGTATAATCCGGCGACGGCGCAGTTCTACAACCAGCGCGAGAAGAAACTGGGAAACTATCCGATGATCGACGTGTTTGCCGCGGCCAAGTGGAAACGCATGCGGATACTGATCAAGATGCAGCATCTCAACGAGAACATGTTCGGAGACCGGAACTACTTCACGGTTCTCCACTACCCGCAGAATCCGCGGATGTTCAAGCTGGGGGTCTCCTGGAGCTTCTACGACTGATCGGAAAAGCTGCCCGCGAACTTCAATCGTATGATCCAGAATCATTGTGTATCGATCAAACAAGCAACCGTTCTTTTTTTCAGTTCGTTTCTCTTGGCCGCCTGCGGCGAGCCGCAGCCCCGGACGAGCGTCCGCGAGAAGGGCCGGCTGACCGTCGTCATGGATGAGCCTTTGCCGGGGTATTTCGTGTTCGGCGGCGAAAGCTACGGCTATCAGTACGACCTCTTCAAGGCCTTTGCCGATCATCTGGGCGTCGAGCTGCAGGTCGTGCGGAGCGAGCGCCCTTCCGAGTACGACGCCATGCTGGCCGACGGTCGGGCGGATATCGTGACCGCGCTTTCGGACCATGCGGCGGAGATCGCCTCGGCCTCGGCCATCCCCATTTATCATACGTCCTATGTTCTGCTCGCGGGCAAGAGGAAAGCGGACGAGATTCGGAAGAAGAAGCGTTTCGAGCTGATTCCTTGCATCCGCGAGGGAAAAGTATTGATTTCTTCCGGCTTCAAGAGCACCCGGGCGTACAGCATGCTGCTCGACTCGCTTTCCCGCACGGCCGAAGTATACGTTTCGTCGCGCAATAGCTTCGAGTTGATCGGCGCGCTGGGCGACGGCCGATACGACTATCTGATCTGCGAAATGAGCGAGGCGCAGCTCGGGTGCGCGTTTCAGAAGAACGTCGCGCAAATCTACCGGTTTGCCGAGCCGGTGGCGCTCAGCGCCGTCGTATCGCCGCAGGATACTTCGCTGCGGAGCGACTTCGAGGCATGGCTCTCGCATTTCCGCAACAGCGGGGAGTATGCGATGCTCAACTATCTTTATTTCGAGAAAGGGATCGTCCGTCAGATGTTGGGGCGCGGTCTGAGCGCCGCCCGGGGCGGAGGAATATCCGTGTACGACGAGCTTTTCAAGGAGGTGTGCGAGCGGGAGGGATACGACTGGCGTCTGATGTCCGCCATCGCTTACAGCGAGTCCCGGTTCAATCCGATGCTCGTCTCGAGCAAGGGGGCCTGCGGACTGATGCAGGTGATGCCCCGCGTCGCCCGTCAGCTCGGCTTCAAGGGCAGCGTGATGGACCCTGCCAGCAATATCCTGCTGGCGGCCAAGGTGCTCGGCAAGATCGAGAAATCGCTCGACTTCGGCCCTTCCGCTTCGGAGATGGACCGTCTTCGGATCGTACTGGCATGCTATAACGGCGGAATCGGTCACGTGATCGACGCCCGGAATCTCGCCCGGAAGTACGGGGGCGACCCCGACTCGTGGACCGACGTCTCGCATTACCTGACGCTGAAGTCCGATCCGGCCTATGCCGAGGACGAGATCGTCCGTCACGGGCGGTTCGTAGGGCGCCAGACGCTGGCCTTCGTCGACGGCGTGATCGATCGTTACAAAACTTATTGTTCGAGTGTCGGACGATAAGAGTGTCCGGCTGTGGATATGGAGAGCGCCGTGCCCGGAGCGGGTGCGGCGCTCTTGCTTTACGCCCGGGGAGAGTTCGTGCGGGCAGGGGCGGAATCTTCTTCCCGGTGCGGGCGGCAGGGGGCGTTCGGCGCTGTCTTCTCCGCTCGTCTTGTTCCGACTGCAGGTCTGCGTGCGGGTCTTTGGAAATTTCGGGGCTGGCTACTCCTTCGCCTTTCCCGTTCCGTAGACGTACCAGTAAAGCCCTCCGACGAAGACGGCTCCTCCCGCGATGTTGCCGAGCGTGGCCGGAATCAGGTTCCTCCCGATGAACTCGCCCCAGCCGACTTCGGCCCCCTGCATCATGCCCAGCGGAATGAAGAACATGTTGGCGATGCTGTGTTCGTAGCCGATCGCGACGAAGCACATGACGGGAAACCACAGGCCGAGGATTTTGCCGGCCGCGCCGCGCGAGCACATGCCGAGCCACACGGCCAGACATACGAGCCAGTTTGCGCCGATACCTTTCAGCAGTACGACGTGCCACGGCATGGATACTTTGGCCAGAGCGATGTTCCGGATCGCTTCGTTCCACGGCTCCGAGGCCGCGACTCCGGTCAGGTAGACGAAAAAGTAGGCGAACAGCAGCGCGCCGGCGAAATTGCCGAGATAGACGAGCGCCCAGTTGCGTGCGACGGCTTTCCACGGATACCGGCGGCCGAGCGCTCCCGGAATCAGGACGGCGTTGTTGCCCGTGAACAGCTCCGCTCCGGCCAGAACGACCAGAATCAGCCCGAGCGGAAACATGGCGCCCGAGAGCAGCTTTTGCAAACCCGGATTGCCGGCGGCCGCTTGTGCGAAGCCGTAGCCGACGAGCAGCGACAGCGTGCCGCCCATGGCGATGTAGGCTCCGGCCAGCGCGGCCAGTACGAGCGTTTTGCGCGTTCCGAGCTTCGTTTTGGTCAGGGCGGCCTGTTCGGCGGCGGCCAGTGTTTCGGCAGAAGACAAGGTTTCCTTCATGATTGGGTGGCGATTGGTATATATGTGCCGGGCCCGATGCCCGTCATGCAAAAGTAGTCGTTCGGGACTTTCGGAGGGTCGTTCCGGCCCGCCAGTTATCAACAACTTGCCGTCAAGGCGGGCGTCGGCCGCTCGACGGGACGAAGCCGGGACGACCTCCTTTCTGCGGCAGGGAATGTTCCGTCGATTCAGGCAGAGCCGACGGCCTGTTCGAACGCGAAACGTCTGTCCGAGAAGAAAAAAGACGATCCGCGCTTTGTTAAATCGCCAAAAAGAACTATTTTTGCACCCTGCTTACGCTATTGTAGGTTGTGTATAACTTTAAATTTTTTCAAAATGCCTGTAAAAATCAGATTAGCACGTCGCGGTAAGAAGGGCTATCCTTTCTACCATATCGTCGTTGCAGACAGCAGGGCGCCACGAGATGGTAAGTTCATCGAGAACATCGGGTCGTATAACCCGAACACCAATCCTGCCACAATCAACCTGGACTTCGAGAAAGCTCTGGACTGGTTGCAGAAAGGCGCTCAACCTACCGACACCTGTCGGGCCATCCTTTCCTATAAAGGGGTGCTGATGAAGAAACACTTGCTCGGCGGGGTAAGCAAGGGCGCTTTCACGCAGGAAGTCGCCGAGGCGAAGTTCGCCCAGTGGCTCGAGCAGAAGGCCGGCAAGATTTCCGCCAAGGAATCGAAGCTTTCGAGCGACAAGGCCGCTGCCGTTAAGGCCCGTTTGGAGGAAGAGAAGAAAGTGAAGGAGGCCAAGGAGAAGGCTCTCGAGGCCAAGCGGGCCGAAGCCGCTGCCGCGCAGGCCGCCGCCGAGGCCGAGGCTGCTGCCGAGGAAGCCGCTTCGCAGGAGGAGGCCCCTGCTGCGGAGGAGCCCGCCGCCGAGGCTTAGTCCGACCCGAGGCCATGTCGGGAAATGCCAGCGTAGCCGTCGCCCGCGTGTCGAAGTCTTTCGGCTCGGAAGGGGAGTTGCTGGTAAGCCTGTTCGATACGTTTCCCGACGATTTTGATTTGAGGGAGCCGCTGTTCGTCGAGATCGACCGACTGGCGGTCCCTCTTTTTTGCGACCGTTTCGAGCGTCGCGGGCGCAGCGGAGCGCTGGTCGTCTTCGCCGATTTTTACAGCGAGCGCCGCACGGCCGAGCTGATCGGCCGGGAGCTTTTCCTATGCGGCGGACGACTGGCGGACGGCGAGGAACCGCCCGGCGACGGGCTCGTCTATTTGGAGGACCTCGTAGGACTCGAGGCTTCGGTCGGCGATGCGTACGGCGGAGTCATCGAAGAGTTCATCGACGGCGAGAATCCGCTGTTTCTGCTCCGGATCGACGGCCGGGAAATCTATGTGCCGGCCGTCGACGAGTTTATCGTGGAGACCGATCTGGAAAACGGAGTGATCCGTTTCGACCTGCCCGACGGACTGATCGATCTGAACGATTGACCGCTTGGGACTGTTCGATGTTTCCGGGTTCGGCGATATGCCGTAGCAGGGATGTGCGGTGCTTGTCTGTCGATCTGCGTCGAAATTTTTAGATACCCCCTTGACTTTTCAGGGCTTATGTTTTTGAAAAATGGATAATTCGGGGGGTACTCCCCTTTCTTGGAATACCTTGTGTCGTTTTTTGCGGATAAAAAGAGCGAAAAATCGGACGAATAACCGCATCTTGGAATATTTTTTCGGATAAAAAATTAACAATTCCGTAAATTATTGTTACCTTGCGCAGGATCGCAGAATATGTTGATTGATAATTTGTTAGGAAAACGTCTCGGAATGTGATAAATGTTCTGCGATGTGGGCGTTGTGCTGTCGAATCGTAATGATCGGCGAAGTTTTTCGGACGGAATTATAATCATGGCAGGACTTGCTGTCGGGATATCCGTGCCGGAAAAAGGCGGTAACAGAAGAGGGGAGGTTATCCTGGGGGGGGAGAGATTGAGGTAAAAAATGGAAGGAAAATACTATTGGTTCTAAACAATTAATTTATGAAAAAATCTTTACTGTTATTAATCGTTTTTAGTTTTAGCTTCTGTGCCCTTTGGGCCCAGACTAAGATTAGCGGTATCGTGACCGACGCGGGGAACGGGGCGCCCATAGGCTATGCTACCGTTGCCGTGAAGGGAACGGCGGTCGGCGTCACGACCGATGCGAAAGGCGCATATACGATTCCCATTCCGAAAGGGACGCAGAACGCTACGCTGGTATTCAGCTACGTCGGCTACGACCCGCAGGAGGTCGCCGTGGGCAATCGCACGAAAATCGATATAGCGTTAAAGAGCTCATCCGTAGATATCGACGAGGTCGTCGTCACCGGTTATCAAAACCTCAAGAAGCAGACCTTTACCGGTTCGTCGGTCAAGCTGAACGCGTCCGATCTGAACGTGGCCGGTACGTCGGACATCAGCCGTATGCTGGAAGGCAAGGCGGCCGGCGTATCGGTGCAGAACGTGTCGGGTACGTTCGGTGCTGCGCCCAAGGTGCGTATTCGCGGCGTCGCGTCGATCACCGGTGACAACAAGCCGCTGTGGGTCGTCGACGGCGTGGTGCTGGAGGATATGGTGAACGTGTCGAACGACCAGCTCTCGAGCGGCGACCCGACGACGCTGCTGGGCTCTTCGGTGGCGGGCATCAATGCCGAGGACATCGAGACGTTCGACATTCTGAAGGATGCCGCCGCTACGGCCATGTACGGCGCCCGCGCGATGAACGGCGTGATCGTCATCACGACCAAGCGGGGCAAGAGTACGCAGCTCGGCGAGCCGATCGTCCGCTACCACGGCGACTTCACGATCCGCACGAAGCCCTCGTACGATCAGTACAATATCATGAACTCGTTCGACCAGATGTCCGTCAATGCCGAAATGGAACGCAAGGGGTTGCTCACCTCGCAGATCGTCAATCAGTCTTCGTCCGGTATGTACGGCATCATGTGGAATTTGATTCATTCCTATGATGGTCAATTCGGTTTGGAAAATACGAAAGATGCCCGCGAGGCATTCCTTTATAAATATGCTTTCGCCAATACGGATTGGTTCGACCTGCTGTTCCGCAATTCGCTGATCCAGAACCACAGCGTCAGCATCTCGGCCGGTACGGAGAAGTCGAAGACCTATGCTTCGGTAGGCTTCATGAACGATGCGGGCTGGACGGTGGCCAACGATAAGGTGGACCGCTACACGATGTCGTTCCGCAACGACTACACGATCAGCAAGAAGGTGTCGACCGCCTTCGCCGTCAACGGAATGTACCGCAGTCAGGATACTCCCGGTACGTTCGGCCGTCAGGCCGACGTCGTGACCGGCGAGTACAACCGCGATTTCGATATCAACCCGTTCAGCTATGCGCTCAACACGAGCCGCGCGCTGCGTCCTTACGACGAGAACGGCAACCTGGAGTATACGACGCTGAACTACGCTCCGTTCAATATCTTCGACGAGCTGAAGTACAACCGCATTCACATCGACGTAGCCGACCTGAGGTTGCAGGGCGAGCTGAACTATCAGATCATCAAGGGGCTGAAGTATAGCTTCATCGGAGCTTTGCGCTACGTGAAGACCGATACCGAGCACCGGGTGCACGAGAAGTCCAATGCGGCCAATGCCTATCGGGCCGCCGGCAACTCGACGATCCGCGAAATGAATCCCTATCTGTACCGCGACCCGAACGATCCGTCGGCCGAGCCGGTGGTCGTGTTGCCCTACGGCGGTTTCTACAACCGCGACGAAATGTCGATGAGGGCCTATGACGTGCGTAACTCGCTTTCGTACAACAAGGTGTTCGACAACGGCGTCCGGACGCAGGAGCTCAATGTGCTGGGCGGCGTGCAGGCCAAGTTCGCCGACCGCCACTTCAACTCGAACAGCGGTTACGGCTATCAGTATGATTACGGCGGAGTGGTAGCGATCGATCCGAAGCTGTTCGAGATGCTGATCGCTCGTCAGTTCCCTTATTATAGTATGACGCAGACATACGACCGTCAGGCCGCTTTCTATGCGAATGCCGACTATACCTACGACCGTCGCTATTCGGTTTCGGCTACGTTCCGCTACGACGGAAACAACGGCCTGGGAAGTTCGAGCTCGGCCCGCTGGTTGCCTACGTGGAACCTGGGAGCCCGCTGGAACATCGCTAACGAGAAGTTCATGGAGAATGCCGAGAAGGTGGACGTGATGGGCCTGCGCCTGAGCTACGGTCTGTCGGCCAATACGGGTCTGGCGACCAACTCGAGCGTGGTGTATCGCTACAACGAGGTGTATCGCCCGGGAAATACCGAGAACGGCATGGTGATCGAGGAGCTCGAGAACAAGGACCTGACGTGGGAGAAGAACTATCAGTTCAACGTCGGCTACGACCTGACGATGTTCGACGGTCGGCTGAACTTCAGCTTGGACTACTATAACCGTCAGAGTTTCGACCTGATCAACCTGATCAAGGTGTCGGGTATCGGCGGCAACATGTGGAAATACGCCAATTACTGCGACCTGAGCGCTTACGGCTTCGACGTGACGTTGGGCGGTACGATCATCCGGACCAAGGACTGGAGCTGGACGGCCAACCTGACTTTCGGTTACTCGCACAACGAGATCAAGAATGCGAAGAACGAACCTCAGGTTTGGGATCTGGTCCGTCAGGAGGGCGGCAACAAGAACGGCTATCCGGTGCACAGCCTCTTCTCGATTCCGTTCGCCGGGCTCGATCCCGACAGCGGTATCCCGATGTTCTACGACCAGGACGGCAATCTGACGACCGATATTTACATGCAGGGTACCGAAACCGACTTCCTGAAGTACGAGGGTACGGTCGATCCGAAATACACCGGCGGTCTGAATACCACGGTCCGGTGGAAGAACCTGTCGATGAACCTGTTCTTCAGCTTCGCCGCAGGCAACGTGGTGCGTCTCGACCCGGTTTTCAGTGATACGTACAGCGATATCAACGCGCTTCCGAACGACTTCAAGAACCGGTGGGTAATGAGTGGCGATGAGAAGTATACGAACATTCCGGCGATCGCCGACCTGCAGACCGCGTCGATAGAACTGGGCAACGCCTATCCGTATAACAACTACAACTACTCGGACGTCCGGGTGGCCAAGGGCGATTTCATCCGCCTGAAGTCCATCTCGTTCGCTTACGACATGCCGTCGAGCTGGATCCGCAAGAGCCATTTCTTCAAGAGCGCCTCGATCCGCGTGACGGGCAAGGATCTTTGGTTGCTCTACTCTGACAAGAAGCTGCACGGTCAGGACCCCGAGTTCTACAACTCGGGCGGCGTGGCCATGCCTATTCAGCCTCAAGTCGTGTTCTCGCTCGATCTCGGGTTCTGACCCCCGAATGGAATTATTAATATAGAATAAAAAAGGAACCATATATGAAAAGGATTTTCAAACTCGCTTCGATTTTGGGTCTGGGTGGACTCGTCGCCGGTTGCAACAGTTTCCTCGACAAGGAGCCGGACAATCGCGCGTCGATCGACAACCTGGACAAGGTGAGCGCTCTGCTCGTCTCGGCCTATCCCAATCGGACGAACATGTCGCTGCTCGATCCGCGTTGCGACTATATCGTCGACATGGGCGCAACGCTCGACGGCTCGCAGCCTGCCGCTACGTTCGACTTCGTCGTCAGTGGCTTCATGTGGGACGAGTACACCCGTACGGAATCGAGCAACGACACCTACGAGCAATACTGGACGTCCGTTTACGAGGCCATTTCGGCAGCCAACCATGCGCTGGCGGCTATCGAGACGCTTCCTACCTCCGAGCAGGCGAACGCAGGCAAGCAGCGCGCCGAAGCCCTGATGACCCGGGCATACAATCATTTCACGCTGCTGACGATGTATGCCAACATGTTCGACTCGAAGTTCGCGGACGTGAACACCAATATGAATCCGGGCGTTCCATACGTGACCGAGCCCGAGGACGTCGTGATCAAGTATTACGACCGGGGCACGGTGGCCGGCACGCTGGAGAAAATCAAGAACGATTTCAATCAGGCCATCCGGGATATCGGCGGAAGTGCCGACTACGCTCAGCCCAAATATCACTTTACCTTGGATGCGGCCAACGCGTTCGGGGCCCGTATGGCGCTTTATACGGGCGACTATGGGGCGGTGATCGCCTATGCCAATGCGCTCGGACTGCCTACGGCCTCGAAGCTGAACGAAATGACCGAGGACGGAGAGCCGGTCAAGAATGACGACGGGACTCCCGTGCTTTACGTAGCCGAGGACGATGCGGCCAACATGTATTGCCTGAACAATATGAACGACTGGAATACGATTGCCGCTACGGGCTCTGCCGACGGCATGCGGATGGCTTTCTCGGGAACCAGCGCGCCGGGCAATCTGCTGATTTCCGAATGCGTGACCGTCATCGTGCGCGGAACCGCGGGTACGGCTTACGCGCGTCACGGCGTCAACCGGGAGACGATGATCGAGATGCTGTACGGCTCGCCGACGGGAGTCTACCTGAATCAGCCCGCTTTCAGCTATTCGGGCGACGATACGTTCATTATCCCCAAGTTCTACGAGGACTTCAAGATGGATAACGTGCAGGCTCAGACAGGGCTTCCGTATGCGAAGATTCCGTTGCTTCGCCGCGAGGAGGTGCTTTTGGCCCGTGCCGAGGCGTTCGCTCTGACGGGTCGCTATCAGGATGCGCTGAACGACCTGAATATCTGGACGGCCCTTCGTGCCGATGCGACGGAGTACGTATACGGAAAGCATGTCCTCTATAAGGATCTGCTGCTTTCGCATTACAGTGCGGACCTGGCCAATGAGGACCATTTCATCAACAGCCGTTACAATGCGTCCAAGTTCACTGCTACCGGCGACGAGCTGCGTTTCCAGAAGGCGTTGATACTCGCCATCTTGGATGCCCGGAAGCTGGAATTCCTGCGCGAAGGCATCCGTCATTTCGATATTCTGCGCTGGTTCATTCCTGTTTATCATGCGACAGCCGACGGGCAGCGCAGCGAGCTGACTCCGGAGGACGACCGTCGGGTGATTCAGTTACCTCAGGTCGTGTCGCTTTCGGGAGTCGAGCAGAATCCGTGGAGCAACGTAGGTGCATGGTATTAAACAATCAATGAAAACAGATCGTTTTATGAAAAATATGAGAATAGCATTGTTGCTGATGGCCGTCGGTCTGATGTCCGTCTCCTGCGAGGAGGAGAAGCTGGATACTTCCATGAGGATTCCGGGCTTGGGCGGCGAAGAATACATTCCCAACGAAATCGACGAGTGGCTATACGACAATTTTACGGCTCCGTACAATATCGAAGTGATCTATCGTTGGGACGCGTCGCAGGTGCAGTCGTCGTGGCTTCGCCCGATCGTTCCGGTCGAGGAGGATTCCGTCGTGACTTTCATGACGGCGATCCGGGACGTTTGGTTCGAGCCCTACGAGCGGGCCGTGGGCGATGTGTTTCTGAAGAAGATGACGCCCAAGCAGGTAGTGCTGGGCGGTAGCGGCGAGTACCAGTTCGGCGCGATCAAGCTCGGTCAGGCCGAAGGCGGTCTGAAGATTCTGCTGCTGAACGTCAATAATTTCGATCGTAGCACGGATATTTCCGATCCGGAGCAGGAAACGTCGCCCGAGGGCGCCAACTGCATCCGTCAGTTCCTGCATACGATCGAGCACGAGTTCGCCCATATCCTGCATCAGACGACGATGTTCGACAAAACGTACGAGTCGATCAGCGCCGGCAAGTACAATCCGACGGGGTGGACCGACGTCGAATACGCCGAGGCTCAGTCTTTGGGCTTCATTACGCCTTATGCCATGTCGGGCAAGGACGAGGACTTCGTCGAAATGATCTCGGTCATCATGGTGTACGGCCGGGAGTGGTATGACGATATGGTGCAGAAGACCTGCTTCCAGAACGGCAAATTGGTCAACGAAACGGCCTACGACGCTTTCACCCGGAAAGAGGCGATCGTCGTCGATTACCTGAAAAACGTTTGGGGAATCAAGTTTTATGACGACGCCGAGGGAGAAGGCATCGTTACCTATGTGCAGGAGGCGATCAACAAACAACTCGGCAAGTAGGGAACCTTACGGACAATTTAAATGAGATCGAATATGAAAAGAATTATATATCTGCTGATTCCGGTATTGATTGCCCTGACCGTGCTCTCTTGTAAAAGGGATTACGACGACGATTACATGGGTAGTGTCGATGAACGGCTGAACGCGACGCTGACCGCCTATCAGAACGAACTGACGTCGGCCGAGCACGGTTGGATGGCCAATATTTCCACCAGTGAGGGCATTTACCGTTTCTGGATGAAGTTTTACGTCAACAATGGCGAGGTGATGAACGACCTGAAAGGAAATCGGGTCACGATGATCACCGACAATATGAACTACGATTACAGCGGAGTGAACGGGGGGACGGCGGTTCCGGGAACCTCTTCCTTCCGTCTGAAGGCGTTGCAGCGTCCTACGCTGATATTCGACACGTACAGCTATCTGGCCGTGCTCTGCGATCCGGACGACAATGTCAGTCACGGATCGGGCAATCAGGGGCTCCAGACCGACTTCGAGTACGAGATCGCCTCGTATGAGGACAGCGTTTTCACGTTGCGCGGCCGCACGCACCGCGCTAATGCGACGCTGGTCAAAGCGACCGCAGAGGAAGAACGGGCCGCCAGTCAGGCGGGTATGGTGAAGTCGATCGAAGCGCTGTCGAGATTCATCGCTTCCCAGAATTATTCCTACATCGAGACCCAGAAGTACGGGCCTGTGCTGTTCAATTTCAATCTGCGCTCGATGAGTACTTCCTACGAGGCCGCCGACGGGAAATCGCTGGTCCATTCCGACGTGACGGACTCTTATGTCGATTTCGATCAGAACATCATTCTGCCCGAACCGATCGAGGTGGCCGATCAGGTAGTCGTTACCCGTTTGAACTGGAATTCCAGAACCTCGAAATACGAAGTCGTACTGGCCGACGGCTCGACGACTCCGCTTCTCAATGCCAATTTCTCTCCTATTCCTCTGTCGGTATGGATCGGGCCCGAGTACAATCGGGAATACAATATGACCGGCATTCCGATCAGTTGGATCGACGTAATCTACTCGAACTATCCTTTGGTGGGGCAATATCTTACCCTTTATGCCGAGCAGCTGATGGACTTCGGGCTGGAACTGGTTCAGGTGAACCTGTATTTCCGTCAGAAATCGGACGGAAGCATGTACATGGAGTTGATGCCTTTGTTCTATTTTCCTGACAATAGCTTGTACGGCGCCAGCTACAACTTCGACATGGCTATGCCCGAGCCCGGCGTACTGAGGTTGGGTAACTATACCTGCCCGTTCGATGCCAACGGCTTTAACACGACTTTCTTGGAAGCCGGCGCCGGCAAGGAATTGCTTGATGCACTAGCAGGCCAGACTTTTGAAATGGATTGGTTCGGCACGTTGAGTTCCACATCCGGCGAAAAGATTCCGATAATTTATTGGCAGTGCAAGTCGAATCCTTCGTTGGTCATCGTGGGTTATCCGGAAGTTGACAGATAGACAATCTGAATATCGTTGAGATACGGAGGGACGGCCGCAGACCGTCCCTCCGTTTTTATGAATAACGTACGGCCGGAACAGAAAAGCCGTTTTTAATATGCGTAAGCCGCCGGTATAGGCATGCGATATCCGCGCCGGGTCCGATTCTGTAAAAGAAGGAGCTTTTCCTCTTATCGCTTTGCGGCGGAGTTTCTGTCCTGTACGGGAATAGGTTTTTTGTTCGGACGATAAACGGTGCAGCGATACGTTTATCTCAAAGAAGGATTAGATGGCGTCTTATGAGAGCATTCGGCGGCGAGGCGGAACGCGAGATACGGACCTTCCTGAAAACGGAAATAATTTTGCTATTTTTGTTAAAACGGCTTGACAGATGAAAAGCATTTTATGGTTGTTTATCGCTTTGATCGGATATGTACGGCTTCAGGGGAAGGAAATGACCGTTACGACGACCGACAGCGTCCGGCTTTATGTGAAAGTGAAGGGGCAGGGACCGTACTTGCTTTATGTTCACGGAGGGCCCGGATCGGGTTCCTATTGGCTCGAAAAGTTCTCCGGCGATTTTCTTGAACGACATTTTACGATGGTCTATCTGGACCAGAGGGGAACCGGACGTTCGACCAGTCCGGCCGACGGGGACTACTCGATGGAAAGAATGGTCGAAGACTTTGAGCAGGTGCGCAGCGTCCTGCATATCGACCGATGGCTTACGCTGGGGCACTCGTTCGGGGGAATCCTGCAAATGGGGTATGTGGAGCGAGTTCCCGATGCGATCGAAGGAATGATCATGCTGAACTGTACGCTATGTATCGAGGATAGCTTTGAAAACGGCTGGTTTCACAGAACGAGGGAACTGCTGGGGAAAAGCCGGTGCGCGTTCCTGAAAAACGATTCCCTTTCCGATATGGAAAAATTAGCGATAGCCGCCGGCAAGCTCGAGGAGAAGGAACTGCGATGGAAGATATTTTATGCTTCGCCGGAAAGCGATGCGGAGATGAACCGGTCGTTTCAGGAAATTCCCGATTTCAATAACGATTTCAGCGGCGAGTTCCGGTCGTTTCCGGAATATTTCCGGGACTACCGTCCGGCCACGGCCGGGGTTGAGATACCCGTCCTGTTTTTTTACGGTAAGACCGACTGGAGCGTCGGCCCGCGACATTACCGGAAAGTGCGTTTCCCGAATATGATTCTGTGGGGAAGCGACGTCGGACATATGCCGTTTTTGGAAAACGGGGAGGACATGCAAAAAGCCATACTCGCTTTTCTGGAAAAGAACGGTTTGTCCGATATGAGGTAACCGTTAGGACATTTCCCGTTCGACCGGCCGACGAATATGCATTGTCCGAAGCCGCTTTCCGCATAAAGGCGGCATCGGATTTCGCGTCCGGAACGAGCGTAGCGAACGGTGCGTTTCAATATCGCCTGAACTGTCCTGTTTGAACGGATTGTGAACCGAAACGTGTACATAAGGTGCAGATGCGTCTTTCCCGAAAGATGACGACCGTTGTTTATCGGCATTATAAGGCTATGGGTTTGATGGAAGGCCGGCCCTTGAATTCTTCCTTTGAATCTTCTTTTAGAATGCTTGACTTGGAAGTTGTGTGGGCGGAAATTTGAAGCCGCCGATCAATACCGATAGTTCGATACGTTATCCCGATCGGGGGCATTCTGCTCATTGGGAACGAGCGGACATCATACGGATAAGATGGCTTAGCTTCCTGAAAGCGAGTCGGCCGCTGAATCTTCGCAATGCGCACGGAATGGCACTAATAGAATAGGCGGGTTTGCGAGCGGGGCGTCCGAACGATCGATGACGCGCCCGGAGCATGTCTGCCGGTTGTGTTGTCCGTCATCTTTTTCGGGTTTCTGTTTCTCAGAATATACCGAAATCCGCGAAAGATCCGGTAAACGTCGATTTTTAGTCGTATATGAGAACTCTTGCGATGGTCTTGCTTCTGGCGAGTCTGTTTGCCGCGGGCTGCGGAACTTCCGTGCCTCCGTCGGACGGGGAAATGATACGGTTGTTCCGCACGCACGAAGCAGCGTTCAACCATGTGTATGAAATCATTTCGGAGAAAACGGAAGGCAGCCATTACTATCCGCCGTCCGAGTTCGATTCCATATTTATACGGGAACTTGCAGCCGCCGAGGGCCTGTCCTGCGGACTTCAGGGGCTTTACGGGGAGGATTCCTCGTATTTGCACGGGTTGTTCCCTCCGGACCGGGCGCTGCTCGATTCTTTGCTGGCGGTGACAGGCTGCGAGCTCGTCCGCTTTTATAGGCGGGAGTGCGGGGAGGACTCGGTCGAACTTAGCCTGACTATGGTGCATTACTCTCATGGACTTTCCGTTTCGGGAACGGCCAAATGTTTTGTTTGCGACCCCGGCTTGAGAAATTGTCCGTGGGTACGTATCGCAGAGCAGGGCGACTTGAACGAAATCTACCGCAGGACGTTCTGCGATACCACGCTATACAAACCGATCGAGGGAAATTGGTACATTGAGCTGGATCATGAGAACTGACGATGGCAATAAGCGGAAAATGGAACTGTTGTCGGCCCGTATGTTTAGGCTCTGCCTATGCGATTCCGGTCTGAAGCTATCTCCCTCCGCGATGCAAATACGGACGGTACGATGTCGGGCGCTCGCTTATTTCGCTTTTCATGAATTGAATAAGGGCGGCCCGGTCGGACCGCCCTTTCTTCTGTCTGGCATGAAGTCGTTTCTTACTTCTCCCCGCCTTGTTTCAGCGCCGCATGCGCCGCTGCAAGACGCGCGATAGGCACGCGGAACGGAGAGCAGGAGACGTAGTTCAGTCCGGCATAGTGGCAGAACTCGACCGAGCTCGGTTCGCCGCCGTGCTCGCCGCAGATGCCGCACTTGAGTTCGGGCTTTACGCCGCGGCCCTTGAATACGGCCTCGCGCACGAGCTGACCCACGCCGTCCTGATCGAGTACCTGGAACGGGTCGTGTTTCAGGATGCCCTTTTCGAGATAGACGGGCAGGAACTTGGCTACGTCGTCGCGCGAGAAGCCGAGCGTCATCTGTGTCAGGTCGTTCGTACCGAACGAGAAGAATTCGGCCTCTTCGGCGATCTCGTTGGCCGTAACGGCTGCGCGCGGGATTTCGATCATCGTGCCGATCATGTAGTCGATCCGGTCGTTGCGTTCGGCGAATACGGCCTCGGCGGTGTTCTTGATGACTTCTTTCTGGTTGCGGAGTTCCTTCACGTTGCCCACGAGCGGCACCATGATTTCGACGTGCACGTCGATGCCCTTGTTCTTGCGCGTATTCAGCGCAGCCTCGAGAATGGCGCGAGCCTGCATCTCGGTGATCTCGGGATAGGTGATTCCCAGACGGCAGCCGCGATGACCGAGCATCGGGTTCGCCTCGGCCAGCGATTCGACCTTGTTCTTGATCGTTTCATAGGGAACGTTCAGGTCGGCGGCCAGCTCTTTCTGTTCCTTCTCGAAGTGGGGCACGAACTCGTGCAAAGGCGGATCGAGCAGGCGAACCGTCACGGGCAGGCCGTTCATCGCTTCGAACAGGCCCTCGAAGTCGCCCCGCTGGATCGGGAGCAGCTTGGCGAGCGCCTTGCGGCGTCCGGCCTCGTCGTCGGCGAGGATCATCTCGCGGACGGCCTTGATGCGGTCGCCTTCGAAGAACATGTGCTCGGTACGGCACAGCCCGATACCCTGCGCTCCGAAACGGAAGGCCGTTTTCGCGTCGCGCGGCGTGTCGGCGTTAGCGCGGACCTTCAAGTGTGCGTACTCGTCGGTCAGTTCCATCAGCTTGGCGAAGTCGCCGCTCACTTCGGCGTCCTTCGTGGCCACCTTGCCCTCGTAGATGATGCCCGTCGAGCCGTCGAGCGAAATCCAGTCGCCTTCCTTGTAGGTCTTGTTGCCTACGGCGATCGTGCGGGCCTTGTAGTCGATTTGCAGGTCGCCGGCGCCCGATACGCAGCATTTGCCCATGCCGCGGGCTACGACGGCTGCGTGCGAGGTCATGCCTCCGCGCGCGGTCAGGATACCGTTGGCCGAGTTCATGCCCTTGAGGTCTTCGGGCGAGGTTTCGATGCGGACGAGGATCGTCTGCTTGCCCTCGGCGGCCCATTTTTCGGCCTCGTCGGCGAAAAAGACGATCTGGCCCGTAGCGGCTCCCGGGGAAGCGGGCAGACCCTTGGCGATGATGTTGGCCTTTTTGATCGCGTTCTTGTCGAATACCGGGTGCAGCAGCTCGTCGAGCTTCTCGGGCTCTACGCGCAGTACGGCGGTCGGAGCGTCGATCACGCCCTGACGGAGCATCTCCATCGCGATGCGGACCATTGCGGCGCCGGTACGCTTGCCGTTACGCGTCTGGAGCATCCACAGCTTGCCGTTCTGGATCGTGAACTCGAGGTCCTGCATATCCTTGAAGTAATCTTCGAGATGCTGCTGGATTTCGTTCAGCTCCTTGTAGGCGGCAGGCATCACCTCTTCGAGCGACGGGTACTTGAGCGCCCGTTCGCTCTCGGAAATGCCTTGCAGTTCGGCCCAGCGGCGCGAGCCCTCGATGGTGATTTCCTGCGGCGTGCGGATACCGGCTACCACGTCTTCTCCCTGAGCGTTGACGAGGTATTCGCCGTTGAAAATGTCTTCGCCCGTAGCGGCGTCGCGCGTGAAGGCCACGCCCGTAGCCGACGTCTCGCCCATGTTACCGAACACCATCGCCTGTACGTTCACGGCCGTTCCCCATTCGGCGGGGATGTTGTTCAGCTTGCGGTACAGGATGGCGCGCTCGTTCATCCAGCTGCTGAATACGGCGCAGATAGCGCCCCAGAGCTGTTCCCACGGATTGGTCGGGAAGTCCTTGCCCGTGTTTTTCTTGATCGCGGCCTTGAAGCGTACGACCAGTTCCTTCAGGTCGTCGGTCGTCAGCTCGGTATCGTTCTTGACTTTCTTCTCTTCCTTGATCGCGTCGATGATCTCCTCGAACGGATCGACGTCCTCCTTGCTCTGCGGCTTCATGTCCAGCACGACGTCCCCGTACATCTGCACGAAACGGCGGTACGAGTCCCATGCGAAGCGCGCGTTGCCGGTTTTCTTGGCCAATCCTTCGACGGCCTCGTCGTTCAGTCCGAGGTTCAGGATCGTGTCCATCATGCCCGGCATCGACGCGCGGGCTCCCGAGCGGACCGACAGAAGAAGCGGGTTGCTGCTGCTGCCAAACTCCATGCCCATGTTCTTCTCGACGCCTTTCATGGCGGCCTCGACCTCGGGCTTGATCATCTTGATGATCTCTTCCTTGCCGTGCTGATAATATTCGGTGCAGACTTCGGTGGTGATCGTAAATCCCGGAGGAACAGGTATTCCCACCAGGTTCATTTCCGCGAGGTTGGCTCCCTTTCCGCCGAGCAGCTCCCTCATCTTTCCGTTACCTTCCGCCTGCTTGTTGCCGAAGGTATAGACTCTTTTAACGTTTGGCATCTTTTCCTGAATTAAGAATGATGTGTGATTAATAAATATTTTTAACAACCAATGTTCTCTTACTAAATTCTTTACGGGTCGTTTGAAAGTCCACAAAAGTACGTTTTTTTTTTAGAACATGCAAGGGGCTCCGCACGTTGTCTTCCGGCCTCCGCCTTATTCCGGTTCCGATGCTTCCAGCTCGACGTATACGGGCAGATGGTCGCTGTAGCCGCCGAGGTATTCGCGCGAGCGAAAAGTGCGCAGCGGATACCCTTTGAACGGGCCGGAGGAATGAAGCATCCAGTCGCGCACGAAGACTCCGCCGTGACTTAGCCGCAGTCCGGGACCGCGCGTCGCGGCCGGACTTGCCGCGATCCAGTCGTATAGGAAGCGCCTGTCGCGGTAGGCGTAGCTGCCGAAGCCTCGGCGGCTCGGCCCGAGCAGCGGGGTGTAGAGCGGAACGCGTCTGTACGTTCCCTCTCGGACGGTGTCGGCCGGATCGCGTATGCCCAGTTCCCGGACGGCCTCCGCCGATTGGGGCGTGCAGTTCATGTCGCCCATTACCAGCAATTTGCGGTCGGGATCGCGGCGCAAGATCGAATCGACGGCTTTCCGGAGCGTTCCGAGCGCCCGAAGCCGATACGAAGCGCGGTTCAGTTGCGAGGGCAGGTGGGCGCCGATCAGCGTCAGCGGTTCTCCGTCGAGCAGTCCGTCGACGACGAGCAGCTCGCGGGGAAGTCCCGGCCCGGCGATCTGACGGACGCGCCCGGGGAAAAACAGACTTCCGCGGTACAGCAGCGCGATGTCCATACCGCGCCTATCGGACGTGTGCCGGTGAATGTAGTTGTAGTCGGAGGAAGTTGCGAGCATCAGGTCCCTGAGGACGCTCTCGTTCTCGATTTCGGTCAGCAACAGCAGGTCGGCGTCCAGTTCGTCGATCACCCGGGCGATGTGTCCGATTTTGAGCCGGTAGCGCTCGCCGTTCCATTGCCGGGCGCCTCGCGGCGTGTAGTCGCCGTCGTCGATCAGCCGGTCGGGGATCGTGTCGTGCAGCGACTCGGCATTGTAGCACGCGATGCGGATGCCGGGACCGGCGGCATGCAACGAAGCGAGCGGGCAGAGCATCCATATCAATAGGAAATATTTCATCGCGGGAGCGGAGCTTGTCCGATAAAGTTAGCGAATTTTTCCTTCGGACCATTCGTTTTTCGGCCGTTTTTCAGCCGAATAAAGGACTGTTTCTCGTTTTATCCCGGCTTGTGCCGGAAGCGGATCGCGCAAAATGGCGTTAAAACGCGTTTTCAGGGGGTAATTTTGCAATTAGCCAAAAAAAGAGTAAATTAGCGGACCGTTTGGAGCGGCTCGTTTTACCGGGAAACGACCGAAATGCTGATAAAGCGGTCTTTCCCGTCTCTTCGGAAAGAATTTCCGCGGGACGGTCCGCACGGATGACAAAAGTTGAATTATGGCAGAAGCATCAGAAGAAGGAAGAATCATTCAGATCAATATCGAGGAGGAGATGAAAACCGCCTACATCGATTATTCGATGTCGGTGATCGTCTCCCGCGCGCTGCCCGACGTGAGGGACGGTCTCAAGCCGGTGCATCGCCGGATCCTCTACGACATGAGCAACGAGCTGAACCTCTATTCCGACAAGCCTCACCGCAAGTCGGCCCGTATCGTCGGCGACGTGCTCGGTAAGTTCCATCCGCACGGCGATTCGTCCGTATACGAGGCCATGGTGCGCATGGCTCAGGAGTGGAGCCTGCGCTATCAGCTGGTGGACGGGCAGGGCAACTTCGGTTCGGTCGACGGAGACGGTCCGGCCGCCATGCGTTACACCGAGGCCCGTATGCGCAAGATCGCCGACGAGGTGATGGCCGACATCGACAAGGATACGGTCGATTTCCGTCCGAATTTCGACGAGACGATTCCCGAACCTACGGTCCTGCCGACGAAGATTCCGCTGTTGCTGGTCAACGGCGCGTCGGGTATTGCCGTCGGCATGGCGACCAACATGCCGCCGCACAATCTTTCGGAAGTGATCGACGCTACGTGCGCTTATATCGACGACCGTCAGGTCGAGACGTCCGAGCTGCTCAAGTACGTAAAGGCGCCCGACTTTCCGACCGGAGGCATCATCTACGGCTACGAGGGAGTGCGAGAGGCTTATGAGACGGGCCGCGGACGCATCGTGATGCGCGCCAAGACCGAGATCGAGCATACGTCCACGGGGCGCGAGTGCATCGTTGTGACCGAGATTCCCTATATGGTCAACAAGGCCGAGATGATCCGCAAGATCGCCGACCTGATCAACGACAAGAAGATCGAGGGCATCGCCTATATCAACGACGAGAGCGACCGCAGCGGCATGCGTATCGTAATGATCCTCAAGCATGACGCGGTGGCCAGCGTCGTGCTGAACAATCTGTTCAAGCTGACCCCGATGCAGACCTCCTTCCCGGTCAACAACATCGCGTTGGTCGACGGCCGTCCGATGCTGCTGACGCTGCGCGACCTGATCCGCCATTTCGTCGAGCATCGCCACGACGTGGTCGTGCGGCGCACGCGCTACGATCTGGCTCAGGCCGAGAAGCGGGCCCATATTCTGGAGGGACTGCTTATCGCGGTCGATCATATCGACGAGGTGATCCGCATCATCCGCGGCTCGCAGAGTCCCGACGCGGCCAAGATCGCGCTGATCGAGCGTTTCTCGCTGACCGAAGTGCAGGCCGCTGCGATCATCGACATGCGCCTGAGGGCCCTGACCGGACTCGAGCGCGATAAGCTGAAGAACGAGTACGACGAGCTGTGCAAGCAGATCGCCTATTATAAAGAGGTGCTTGAGAGCGAGCCGTTGCAGATGAAGATTATCAAGGACGAGCTGCTGGAGATCAAGCAGAAGTACGGCGACGAGCGCCGTACCGAGATCGTATTGAGCGCCGAGGAGTTCAACCCGGAAGATTTTTACGCCGACGACGAAATGGTGATCACCATTTCGCATATGGGTTATATCAAGCGGACGCCGCTCACCGAGTACCGCACGCAGAATCGCGGAGGCGTCGGAATGAAGGGCTGCTCGACGCGAGACGAAGATTTCATCGAGCACATCTATGTGACGACGATGCACAATACGATGCTTTTCTTCACCGAAAAGGGCCGTTGTTACTGGCTGAAGGTGTACGCGATCCCGGAAGGGACGCGCGCCTCGAAGGGCCGCGCGATCCAGAACGTGATCCAGATCGAACCCGACGACGCGGTCCGCGCTTATATCAACGTGCGCCGTCTGGACGACAGGGAGTACGTGACGAGCAATTACATCATCATGTGCACGAAGGCCGGTATCGTCAAGAAGACGTTGCTCGAGGCCTACTCGCGTCCGCGTCAGAACGGCGTCAACGCGATCACGATCAAGGAGGGCGACCAGCTGATCGAGGCCAAGCTGACCAGCGGCGACAGCGAGGTGCTGCTGGCGGCCAAGGAGGGCAAGGCGATCCGCTTCAATGAAAAGGCGGTCCGTCCGATTGGACGGACGGGCGCCGGAGTCAAGGGTATCACGATCGACGGAGACGACGAGGTCGTCGGCATGATCTGTGTTGAAAAGGACCGCAAAGAGGACATTCTGGTGGTTTCCGAGCACGGCTACGGCAAGCGGACCGATTTGGACGATTACCGGATCACGAATCGCGGCGGCAAGGGCGTCAAGACGCTCCAGATCACCGAGAAAACCGGCAAGCTGATCGCTATCAAGGCCGTGACCGACGAGAACGACCTGATGATCATCAATCGCTCGGGACTGACGATCCGCATTCCGGTGGGGGACATCCGTCTGGCCGGCCGCGCGACGCAGGGCGTCAAGGTGATCAACCTGCGCGGAGGCGATTCGATCGCCTCGGTGATCGAGGTTCCCAAGAGCGAAGAGCCCGAGTCGGAAACGCCCGAAGCGGAAGGCGGAAGTGCCGATGCCCCGGACGGACAAACGTCCGGAACCGAAAATATGAACGAATAATACCTTAAAATCATTGAATTATGAAACGTCTGTTATTGTCATTAACCCTTGCGCTGTTCGCGTTCTCCGGTTCCGTAAACGCTCAGGAGACCCGATTCAACGAGGAGGCCCTTATGAAGAAGCTTACCAAGTTGGAGGCCGACAGCAAGGATGCGAAGAAAGGAGCCAAGGCCGCTACGTGGCTCGAGTTGGGAAAAGTTTACGAGAATGCTGCGACGGGCTTGACCAACGGTCTGTACGTAGGTTTGGACAGCATGACGACCGAGCTCGTCTTCCCGAAGCCCGAGAGAGGTGTGGAGACGATCAACGGAGTTACCTATTCCAAATGGTCGTATCCCGATTTCGATGTTTATCTGGAAAACGGCGTCGTTTCGTTCTGGTCCGTCAAGAAAGTCGTCGTAGAGGACGCGCTGGCGAAAGCTGCCGCTGCCTACAACAAGGCCTATGAGCTGGATAACAGCACGGCCGAGAAGGTCGCCGAGGGTCTGGGCAAGGTAGTGGACGGTTATAAGCAGGATGCCTCGAACTTCTTCGAGCTGCGCCAGTTCATTCCCACCGCCGAGGCTTTTGCCGCCGCTTTCGATCTGCAGCGTCACCCGACGCTCAACCGGATGGATACGGCCAGTTGCTATTATGCCGGTTATATCTATACGCTGGGTAAGAAATTCGATCTGGGCGAGAAATACCTCAAGGAGGCGATCGACAACGGCTATGAGAGCGAGGGCGACGCTTATTATTATCTGTTCCACAGCTACTACGGTCAGAAGAAAATGGACGAGGCCAAGCAGATTCTGCTGGCCGGCGTGACCAAATATCCCAAGAACTCGCAGATACTCGAAATGCTGATCAGCCTGTACGCGGAAACGGGCGAGGATCCTCACGATATCATTCCTTACGTGCAGAAGGGTATCGAGAACGATCCGAACAATCCGGAGCTGTGGTCCGGCCTGGGTCGCGTGTACGACAAGCTGGGCGATAACCAGAAAGCGCTGGAGGCTTTCGGCAAGGCGGTAGGACTGACTCCGGACGACTTCAACGCGAATTTCAACTATGCTTTGATGGTGGTTCGCAGCGCCGACAACATGACGACCGAGTTCAACGGCAAATCCTTCACGAGCCGCGAGGAGCGCGATGCCGAGATGGCGAAGCTGAACGCGGAATATGCTAAGGCGCTCGCGCCTCTCGAAAAGGCGCACTCGATCAATCCCGAAGAGCCCATTACCGTCGAGCTGCTCAAGAGCCTTTATTTCCGTCTGCGCGACGAGTCTCCCGAGATGATGGACAATTTCAACAAGTACAACGAATTGTTCAAGAGCATGCAGCAGTAACCTGTCTGCCGACAGGACCGAAGGACCGTCCCATGGACGGTCCTTTTTATTTTGGACAAAATTTTGCAGTATAGACGGCGAAAGATTACCTTTGCGGGTAATGCGGCCGAATCCCGCTTGTCCGGACCGGAGGATCGTACCGCCGGGTTTTCGGTATCGTAACCGCAGGTTTCGCACATGGAGAGAAAAGACGACATACTGGACGAGGTCACGAGCGGCGAATACAAGTACGGTTTCGTGACCGACATCGATACGGAGACGTTTCCCAAGGGGCTCAGCGAGGAGGTCGTCCGGCGGATCTCGCGGATCAAGGGCGAGCCCGGGTGGATGACCGACTATCGTCTGAAGGCTTACCGTCACTGGCTGACGCTTACCATGCCGCGTTGGCCGCATCTGGATCTTCCGGAGATCGACTTTCAGGACATCAGCTACTATGCCGCTCCGAAAAAGAAGCCTCGGCTGGCGAGCATGGACGAGGTCGATCCGGAGCTGAAGGCGACGTTCGACAAGCTCGGCGTGCCGCTCGAGGAGCAGATGCTGCTCTCCGGCGTGGCCGTTGATGCGGTCATGGACTCCGTCTCGGTGAAGACCACGTTCCGCGATACGCTGGCCGAGAAGGGGATCGTTTTCTGCTCGTTCTCCGAGGCGCTGAGGGAGCACCCCGATCTGGTGCGCCGATACATGGGCAGCGTAGTACCCTATACCGATAACTTTTTCGCGGCGCTGAACGCGGCCGTTTTCTCGGACGGGTCGTTCTGCTATATTCCCAAGGGGGTGCACTGCCCGATGGAGCTGAGCACTTATTTCCGGATCAATGCGGCCGGGACGGGCCAGTTCGAGCGTACGCTGATCGTTGCCGACGAAGGCGCCTATGTCAGCTACATGGAGGGGTGCACGGCTCCGATGCGCGACGAGAACCAGTTGCATGCCGCCGTCGTCGAGATCGTCGTGATGAAGGATGCCGAGGTGAAATACTCGACCGTTCAGAACTGGTATCCGGGCGATAAGGACGGCAACGGGGGAATCTATAACTTCGTCACCAAGCGGGGAATCTGTCGGGGCGAGAACGCGCGGCTGTCGTGGACGCAGATCGAGACCGGTTCGGCGCTGACGTGGAAGTATCCGAGCTGTATTCTCGCGGGCGACCGCTCGGTCGGGGAGTTCTATTCGGTAGCCGTGACGAACAACCATCAGCAGGCCGATACGGGGACGAAGATGATTCATCTGGGCCGCGATACGCGCAGCCGGATCGTCAGCAAGGGCATTTCGGCCGGTGTCAGCCAGAACAGCTACCGGGGACTGGTCAAGGTATCGCCCAAAGCCGAGGGGGCGCGCAACTACTCGCAGTGCGACTCGCTGCTTATCGGCGACCGGTGCGGGGCGCACACGTTTCCCTATATTGAGGTGAGCAACCGCTCGGCCGTCGTCGAGCACGAGGCGACCACGTCGAAGATCGGGGAGGATCAGCTCTTTTATTGCAATCAGAGGGGGCTTTCGACCGAGGATGCCGTCGGGCTGATCGTCAACGGCTATGCGAAGGAGGTGCTCAACAAGCTGCCGATGGAATTTGCCGTCGAGGCTCAGAAGCTGTTGTCGATCAGTCTGGAAGGTAGCGTCGGGTAGGGCCTCGCGCATGGAGTCGGGCCATCGGGTCCGCAGTCGTGCGGAGTTGTGTGAAAAATAGCGTTCCGACCGGAGAAATTTACCGGATTTCGCGGTATGGACGGGCGGGACGACAGGGCGTATTCGTCGCTCGGGAAGAGAATTAACGGGCCTCCGGCTTACGCGCAAGCGCAAGTCGTGCAGGCCGCATGAGATAGATGCTATGTTGGAAGTGAAAAATCTGCATGCCGCTGTCGACGGCAAGGAGATATTGAAGGGAATCGATCTGACGGTTCGTGCCGGCGAGGTCCATGCGATCATGGGGCCGAACGGCTCGGGCAAGAGCACGCTGGCCTCGGTGCTGGCGGGCAACGAGCGCTTCGAGGTGACCGAGGGCGAGGTTCTTTTCGAGGGGCGCGATCTGCTCGGCATGCCGGTCGAGGAGAGGGCCCGCGCCGGGCTGTTCCTCGGCTTTCAGTATCCGGTCGAGATTCCCGGCGTCAGCATGGCCAACTTCATGAAGTACGCCGTTAACGAGAAGCGCAAGTATCAGGGGCTCGAGCCGCTTACGTCGGCCGAATTCCTGCGGATGATGCGCGAGCGGGCCGCCGTCGTCGAACTCGACAGCAAGCTGACCGGCCGGGCCGTGAACGAAGGGTTCTCGGGCGGCGAGAAAAAGAAGAACGAGATTTTCCAGATGGCGATGCTCGAGCCGAAGCTCGCCGTGCTCGACGAGACCGACAGCGGCCTCGATATCGACGCGCTGCGGATCGTGGCCACCGGCGTGGCCAAGCTCAAGCGTCCCGATAACGCGACGATCGTCATCACGCACTACCAGCGCCTGCTGGATTATATCGTGCCCGATGTCGTTCATGTGCTTTACGACGGACGGATCATTCACTCGGCCGGCAAGGAACTGGCCCTGAAACTCGAGGAGCAGGGCTACGACTGGCTGATTAACCAATATAAGTAGGCGCGATGGACGGTTCGTTGGAAAAAAGGCTGGGCGATCTGTACTGGTCGAACGCCGACATCATCTCCGAGAGCGCGCCCGTGTTGAACGCGCCTCGGGCCGACGCGCTGGTGGCGTTCAACCTGACGGGAGTTCCCGCGCGCGGCTCGGCCGGCGGCGACCGCTATCACTATACCGGGCTGAGGGAAGCGTTCGGCGCGGAGTACGAGTCGTATTTCACGCCTTCCTATGCGTCGGCTTCCGTTCGGCATCTCGACCTCGAAGGAGGGCGCGCAGGCTTTATGAACGGTTTTCATTCGGGAGCCGAGCCGCTGACCGAGACGCCCGAAGGGGTCTTGTACGGATCGTTGGCGGCGGCGGCCGTTCGCTATCCCGATTTGATCGGCCGCTATTACAACCGGCTGAGCGGGGAGCACGGCGATGCGTTGTCGGCTCTCAATACCGTGTTCGCGCAGGACGGAGCATTCGTTTATGTGCCGCGCGGCGTTCGGGTCGCCCGTCCGTTGTTGGTCACGTTCGCTCATTACAGCGAGGACGAGGCTTTGCGCTGCTTTGCCCGAAGCCTGTTCGTATTCGAGCGGGATAGCGAGGTCCAGCTCGTGATCGACGACCGTTCGGAAGGCGACGGAGCGGCGCTCGACTGCCAGGTCCGCGAGCTGTTCGTCGGCAGCGGCGCCCGTGTCGAGTTGGTCGAGCTGCTGAGACTCGGCGATCGCTCGACGCTCGTGTCGAGCAGCTTTGCCGAACAATGGGAGTCGAGCCGACTGCATACGCTTTCGGTCGCTCTCGACGGCCGGCTCGTGCGGAGCAATCAGCAGGTCCGCCTGCTCGGCAGCGGGGCCGAGAACCATACCAACGCGCTGATGCTCTGCGGGGCGGGAGAACATATCGATTTCAATACGAGCTTGGAGCACGCGGCGGCCGACTGCACGAGCTACGAGCTGGTCAAGGCCATTGCGGCGGACGGCGGCACGGGCGTGTTCGGCGGCCGCATTTACGTGGCGCAGGACGCCCAGCGGACGCAGGCTTACCAGCAGAACAACAATCTGCTGCTCGGCGATGCGGCGCATGTCTATTCGAAGCCTCAGCTCGAAATTTATGCCGATAACGTCAAGTGCAGCCATGGGGCGACGGTCGGCCGGCTGAGCGCCGAAGCCCTTTACTATATGCGGCAGCGGGGCCTGTCCGACCGCGATGCGCGCCGTCTGCAAATGTTCGGCTTCGCCAATCAGGTGATCGAGAAAATTCCGGTCGAGGGACTGACCGGAACGATCGAGGAATTGGCCGCCGCCAAAATAGACCGTATGTGATGGCTTTCGACGTAGAGAAAATACGGGCCGACTTTCCGGTCCTTTCCTGCGAGGTCTACGGCCGTCCGTTGGCGTACCTCGATAGCGGGGCGACGGCTCAGAAGCCGCGCGCGGTGATCGACAAGGTCGACTGGCTGCATCGCCGGATGAATGCCAACGTGCACCGGGGACTGCACTACATGAGCGAGACCTGCACCGATGAGTACGAGGCCGCACGCGAGGCCGTCCGCCGGTTCATAGGCGCCGGCTCGACGCGCGAGATCGTCTTCACGTCGGGGGCGACCGCCTCGATCAATCTGGTCGCGTACAGCTTCGGCGAGCGTTTCGTCCGGGAGGGCGACAACGTGATTACGACCGAGATGGAGCACCATTCGAACATCGTTCCGTGGCAGATGCTCTGCGAGCGCAAAGGGGCGGAGCTGAGAGTGCTTCCGTTCGACGATGCCGGAGCGCTCGAAACCGGCCGGCTCGACGAACTGATCGATTCCCGCACGCGCATCGTATGCGTTACGCAAGCGTCAAACGTGCTCGGGACGCGGCCCGACCTGCGCGCGGTCGTCGATGCGGCGCACCGCAAGGGCGTGCCGGTACTCGTCGACGGTTGTCAGGGGATCGTGCACGGCGGAGTCGACGTGACGGCGCTCGATTGCGACTTCTATGCCTTTTCCGGTCACAAGCTCTACGGTCCGACGGGGATCGGCGTGCTGTACGGCAAGGAACGGTGGCTGGAACGGATGCCTCCGTTCATGGGCGGGGGCGACATGGTGGCGACGGTCTCTTTCGCCGGAACGACCTATGCCGAGCTTCCGCTCAAGTTCGAAGCCGGCACGGCCAACTACATCGGCGCGATCGGGCTCGGCGAGGCGATCCGCTACGTGGAAGGCGTGGACCGCGAGGCTGCGGCTCGTTACGAGAGCGGATTGACGGCCTATGCGACCGAGAAGCTTTCGGCCGTGGAGGGCCTGCGTATCTACGGCTCGCAGCTCGACAAGTGCAGTATCCTGTCGTTTACGATCGACGGGACGCATCCGTACGATGTCGGGATGATCCTCGACAAGCTGGGAATCGCCGTGCGGACCGGCACGCACTGCGCCGAGCCGGTGATGGCCCATTACGGCATCACGTCGATGGTGCGAGCGTCGCTGGCCATGTACAATACCTTCGGCGAGATCGATATGCTTGCCGAGGGCCTGAAGCGGGCGGCACGCATGCTGCGCTCCTGAGGCGGGGCCCGTCGTCCGTTTCGTTCCGGCCGGCGGGGAAGAGCGCGCTCCGGATAGCGCGAGTCGTTAGGGGAACCGTTCGTTGTGCTCGAATGGATATGACCGTCCCGCTTGGCGACGAGCGCTTGCGGCGGCCCCGCACAGGAAGCGGAAAACGAAGGAAGAAAGCTGAAAACGACGGGCGACGGCCTACACCCTGCCCGGATAACTCGATTTGAAATACGGAAGAAATGCCCTTGCTTGTTTTGGAAGGCCTCGACGGGGCCGGAAAGTCCACCCAGATTCACCGTTTGCAACAAATGCTCGCCGCGCGGGGCATCGGGTACGAATACCTTCACTTCCCGCGTTTCGACGCGCCCGTGTACGGAGAGTTGATCGCCCGCTTCCTGCGGGGCGAGCTCGGCGGAGTCGACCGGGTCGATCCCTATATCGTGGCGCTGCTGTACGCCGGCGACCGGGCCGATGCGGCTGCGGCGATCCGAGGCTGGCTGGCGGAGGGAAAAAGCGTGATACTGGACCGGTATGTCTATTCCAATGTGGCCTACCAGTGCGCCAAGGTCGCCGATCCGCAGGCCCGGCGAAAACTGCGCGACTGGATCGTCGATCTGGAATACTGTCATCATGCGATTCCCGTCCCCGATCTGTCCCTGTTTCTCGACGTGCCGTTCGGCTTTACCAAAAGGAAGCTCGAGGAGGTCCGCGAGGGCGACGACCGCGAGTATTTGCAGGGCAAGAGGGATATTCACGAGTCCTCGCTCATCCTGCAACAGCGCGTCCGGGAGGTCTATCTCGAGCAGGAAACGTTCGACGACCGGTTCCGGGTAATCGACTGCTCGGCTCCCGACGGCTCGATGCTCGATCCCGATTCGATTTTCGAGCGGATCGCCCGGCAGGTGGATCGGATGCTCCCATTACCCGAAGGGAAACGATAGCCCGAGACGCAGAAGTCGGCCTCGCGTGTCGCCGGCGCGCGGTGGGAGCACCGTCGCTCTGCGGCGGGTCGTTTCGCATGTCTTGTCCGGTTTTTACCGCATGCGTGTTTAATATTTTTACCCGGTTCCGATTTTTGTCGCGAGGAGGATTCTGTCCGATAATCGGCTGTCGCCTGCCGTGCAGGGAGAATCTTTGGGCACGGCGAGTCCGGGAGTTCCGCACCGTTTCCTGCAAATATGCTGCGGCGCTTTTTGTCGGGCGGTATCTTTCGGGCGGCCCGACGATCGGCCGGTTCCGGACAGCGCTTTTCTGCCGTGTCCCGTTATGCGAGGAACGCCGGAGTTCACTCTTGCGACCGAGGCGGTTCCATCGCGAGAAAATCTCCGGTCGTCGGTAAGCCGTTCGGAGCGATCTGCCCGCCTCGCGTACCGTCCGTGAATGGCTGCCGTCGCATGGACTACGCGCCGGGATGCTCGGTTGTCGGTGATGCGGGACTTCGCCTTATAAACTTTGTCGGGCGGAATTTTAAGCAAAGTTTTCCTGCGTGACCATACGCTCGGCGTGTGAGCGGTCTTCTGCGGCGGCATACGGTACGCGACCGTTGCGACTGCGTGAGCCGGTCGGTCTTCTGCGCGTCTCACTATTCTTCGGGGCTCTCGTTCGTTCGGTCCCGAATTCTTTCGACAGGGACCGATACGCGAAGATACGGATGCGGCTGCGCCGGCGGGCGAAGGAAAGGGCATGTTTCATTCTTCGAATAAATTGCATACATTTGCATGAACGACTGAAAGAGAATACGATATGAAAAAGCATGCCCTTTGGCCGGCCCTGTCGCGGTGGATCGTCGCTCTGGTGTTCATTTTTTCGGGATTCGTCAAGGGCGTCGATCCGTGGGGAACGGCGATCAAGCTCGGCGAGTACCTTAGGGCCTTTTCCATGGACTGGCTCGTCGGAGCTCAGTTCGCGCTGTCGATTCTGCTTTCGGTTACGGAGATGACCATCGGTCTCTGCCTGCTTTTCAGGGTCAGGGAGCGCGGCGCGGCGCGGCTGGCTTTGCTCTTTATGGGCTTCTTCACGGTGCTGACGCTCGTTCTCGCGTTGTGGAATCCGGTCGCGGACTGCGGTTGCTTCGGCGATGCGGTGAAGCTGACCAACTGGCAGACGTTCTACAAGAATATTCTCTTGTCGGCTTTCGCGTTGCTGCTTTGGCGGGGCGTTCACCATGAGCGTCACGGTCACGACCGGCAGCGCTCGATCGTGGAAAACAGCATGGTTTTCTTCTTTCTGCTTTTTTCGTCGGGAGTAGGGATCTATTCGATGCGCCATCTTCCCCTCGTCGATTTTCTGCCATTCAAGGTCGGCGCGAACATTCCTGCCCAGTTGGCTTCTGCCGGAGGGGACGTGACGACGACGTTGGTTTACAGGGACCGCCTGAGCGGAGAACTGCGCGAATTCGCGTTGCAGGATACCTCGTGGTACGATACGCTGCGCTGGGAATACGTCGATACCCGGATCGAGGAACGAATGCCGTCCCGTCGTCCCGCCATCGCCGATTTTTCCGTTTTCGATTCGGACGGCGACCATGCGACGGCGCTGCTCGCTTCGCCTCGCGAAGTCTTTCTGATCGTTATGACGCGGACCGAGGAAGGGTTGAGGGACGGTTGCCGCGAGCGCATGGAGGAAGTCGTCCGGTATGCGGCGCGTCACGGCTATCCGGCCGTATGCGTCACGACCTCGCCCTTGCCGGAAGGGGGCCTGATCGCGCTCGGCGAACGGGGCGTCCCCGTCTATAATATCGACCCTACGACGCTTAAGACGATGATCCGGGCCCGGACCGGCTTGGTGCTGCTCAAGGAGGGGATCGTTCTGGGGAAATGGAATTGCCGCGACATACCCCGCTTCGACAGCCTGTACGGCGACCGGACCGTGCTTGAGGCGGTCGTCGAACGCAGTGCGGAGAGCGGCCGGGCCTGGCTGCTGGGAACGCTGCTGGTTGCGCTGGCGTTGGCATACGTCGTATTTACGGCGCACAGAAGAAAGCGGTGACATCCGTTGACTCCTGCATATGGCTACGCCGGCAAACCGGCATGGCTCCCGTCTGAGTTTCCGGCCATCCTGTTCCGATTTCCTGCCTCCGAGTCGACCGGAGGAATAGAATCGTCGCTGCGTGCGGCTTTTGCGGGCTTGGCGGACGGTTCGGTTTTCGTGGCTCTGGCCTATCCGAATTCGTCGTCTGCATGTCTTTCCCGTTACAATCGCTTTTAACGCTTTTCTTTTTTTGTGGTATTCCGTCGGCGTTTCGCCGCCTTGCGTTTCTGGCAGGGGGGAATCGGGCCGGGCATTGCCGTTCCCGGTAGGACCTGCGGTCTCGTGTGGCATGATTTTGGCTTATAATCAGGCTGTCAAAGAACGAGGTTTTCCGCTATGAGATACAGATTTCTGTTGCTCCTTGCCGGAGCCGCCGCGATGTGCGGCTGCGGGGATCCGGCGCCGAGGCAGGCGCCGGGCGCGGCAGCCAGACCCATCAAGACTTTCACGACCGAATCGCTCGGCGCCATAAACAAGAATTTTGCTGGCATGTCGACGGCCGACGACATTTCGAACTTGGCTTTCCGGGAGCCGGGCCAGATCGTCAAAATGAACGTTTCGGAAGGCCAAAGCGTCAAGAAAGGCACCGTCATCGCCGAGATCAATCCCCGCGAGTACATGCTGCAAATGGAGGCCGACAAGGCTACCTATCTGACGGCCCAGTCGCAGCTCGAGCGCAACAAGCGGCTGATCGAACGGCAGGCGATTTCGCGTCAGGACTACGAGACGGCCGAAGCCGCCTACGTCCGGGCGCGCACGGCTTACGACAACTCGAAAAGCATTCTGGCCGACACGAAGCTGGTCGCGCCGTTCTCGGGTGCCGTCGAGAAAGTCTATGCCGACAACTACCAGCGGGTTCAGGCAGGCGAGCCGGTTGTCCGGCTTGTCAATCCGCAGACGCGTTCGGTCAAGTTCACGATGCCCGAAAGCGGACTGCAAACCCTCAAACTGTCCGGCCTCGCGTTTACCGTCCGGTTCGACAACTATCCGAACGTCGTATTCGATGCCCTCCTCAAAGAGTATGTCCAGAGCTCGACGCAGGCTGCCGGCATTACCGTCGCGCTGACGCTCGACGGGCAGAACGTCGGGAAGTACGACATCGCGCCCGGCATGGCCTGCACGGTCAACCTGAGGGTGGATATCCCGGACCGGCGCGACATGACCGGCGTTCCGCTGACGGCCGTGTTCGACCGGGACGGCAAGGAGTATGTCTGGGTGGTAAGCGACCGCGCCGAGGCGGAGTTGCGCGAGGTGACTCTCGGCGATCTGTACGGCAGCGACATGGTCATGGTGACTCGGGGGCTCGTCCCCGGAGAGACGGTCGTGACGGCGGGCGTCTACCGGATCGAGCAGGGCGAGCGAGTCAAAATCCTGAAATAAGATGAAGATGAATCTGCCGCGATACTCGCTCGACAATCCGAAGGTGATCTGGTTCTTTCTGGCCGTGCTTTTCATCGGCGGTCTCGTCGCGTTCGGCCATCTCGGAAAGAAGGAAGACGCGCCGTTCGTGATCAAGAGCGCGTCGATCGTTACCCGCTATCCCGGCGCTACGCCCGAGGAGGTCGAGCAGTTGATTACCGAACCGATCGAGCGCGAGATTCAGTCGATGCGCCGGGTCTATAAAATCACCTCCGAGTCGTTCTACGGCATGTCGAAAATCATGATCGAGCTGTTGCCCTCGACTCCGGCCGACGAAATGCCGCAGATGTGGGACGAGCTTCGGCGGAAGATTCTCACCGTGCAGGCCGTCTTGCCCGAGGGGGCCTCGCCGATCTCGGTCGGGGACGATTACGGCGACGTGTTCGGCATCTACTACGGTCTGTCGGCCGATCCGGGTTTCACGTACGAGGAGATGCGCGACTGGGCGCAGCGGATCAAGACCGAGCTGGTGCCGGTCGACGGCGTGCAGAAAGTGACGCTTTTCGGCGAGCAGCAGGACGTGGTGAACGTCCGGGTCAGCATGGCGGCGCTCGCCAGCCTGTTCATCGCGCCCGACGAGATCATCCGGATTCTCGGCTCGCAGAACGCGCTGGTCGGAAGCAGCGAGAAGCTGGCCGGCGACATGCAGATACGGATCATCGAAACGGGAACCTATAAGAGTCTCGACGACATCCGGAACCAGCTGCTGACCTCCTCCCAAGGACTTCAGGTCCGCTTGGGCGACATCGCCCGGGTCGAGACGGGCTACGCGGAGCCTCCCTCGACGCTGATGCGCGTGAACGGGCAGCGGGCCATAGGTATCGGCATTTCGACCGATCCGGAGAAGGATGTCGTGCGTACGGGCAGGCTGATCGAGCAGAAGCTGGCGACGATCACGCCGATGATGCCGCTCGGCATCGCGCTTCAGACGCTCTATCCCGAGAACCGGATCGCCGCCGAGGCGAACCGCGCGTTCGTCGTGAATCTGCTCGAGTCGGTCGCGATCGTGATCCTGCTGATCATGGCGATCATGGGATTCCGCGCCGGCCTGCTGATCGGCAGCTCGCTGCTTTTCACTATCGGAGGCACGCTGCTGATCATGCAAGGGCTGGATGTCGGGCTGAACCGGACTTCGCTGGCCGGGTTCATCATTGCGATGGGCATGCTCGTCGATAATGCGATCGTCGTGACGGACAACGCGCAGAACGCGATGTTGCGCGGCGTACCGAGAGATCGGGCCCTGATCGGGGGTGCGACCGTGCCCCAATGGGGCCTGTTCGGCGCGACGCTGATCGCCGTCTTTTCGTTCCTGCCGCTCTATCTGGCGCCGTCGGCCGTGGCCGAGATCGTCAAGCCGCTGTTCGTCGTGCTCGCCATCTCGCTGACGCTGAGTTGGGTGCTTGCGCTGTCGCAGACGCCGCTGTTCGGTAGCTACATCCTCCGGGACCGCTCGGGAGCCGTTCCGCGCGACCCGTATGCCGGGAGATTCTACCGCCGCTTCGACCGTCTGCTCGGAGCGTTGATCCGTTGGCGCTATGCGGTGGCGGCCGTCGTGCTGGCGCTGTTCGCCGGCGCGTTGTACGCGATGAACGTCATGCCCCAGAACTTTTTTCCCAACCTCGACAAGCCCTATTTCCGCGCCGACTGCTTTCTGCCCGACGGCTATAATATCCGCGACATGGAGCGTCAGACGGCCCGGCTCGATCGGTGGCTCCGCGACCAGCCCTCGGTCCGGACCGTCTCGGTTACGATGGGCAGCTCGCCTCCCCGCTACTATTTGGCCAGTCCGTCGTTCGGACCGAAGCCGAATTTCGCGAACGTGCTGGTCGAACTGTCGAGCAAGGACTCGACGGCCGCCGTCGAGCAGCGGTTCGACCGTTATGTCCGGGAGAATTGTCCCGATCTGCTCGTCCGCTCGTCGCTGTTCAAACTCTCGCCTGCCGTCGAGGCGGCTATCGAGATCGGCTTCATCGGTCCCGACATCGATACGCTGGCCGAGCTGACCGAGCAGGCGCAGCGGATCATGGCCTCGATTCCCGAAGTGGGAGATATCCGCAGCAGCTGGGGAAACGCAGTCCCCGTATGGACTCCCGTCTACTCGCAGGAGAAGGGGCCCCGGCTGGGCATTACCCGCTCGGCGATGGCTCAGCAGATGAACATCGCCACGAGCGGGTACCGGCTCGGGGAGTTCCGCTACAAGGACCGTCTCATGCCGATTCTGCTCGTCGACGAGAATCTGACCGACTTCAGTCTGGACAATCTGCGCTCGATCCCGATCTACTCGCCGAGCGGCAAGGTGTATCCGCTGGAGCAGGTGACCGAGCGCTTCGATTTCGATTACCGATACGGGGTCGTGAAGCGCTACAATCGCGAGCGGGTCATGATGGCGCAGTGCGACCCGGTTCGGGGGGCCAATACGAAACGGGCTTTCGCGGAGGTCTTTTCCCGAATCGAGTCCGAAGTCCGGCTGCCCGAGGGCTATACGATGAAGGTTTTCGGAGAGCAGCAGAGTCAGGAGGACTCGAACGCTGCCTTGGCCGAGGGTATGCCGCTCACGCTGCTGCTGATCTTTGCGACGCTGCTGCTGCTGTTCCGGTCCTACAAGAAACCGGTCGTCATTCTGCTGATGGTGCCTCTGATATTCATCGGGGTCGTGCTCGGCCTTTGGGTTACCGGCAAGCAGTTCGACTTTTTCGCGATGCTCGGGCTGCTCGGACTGGTGGGCATGAATGTCAAGAACGCGATCGTGCTCGTCGACCGGATCGGAGACGAGTCGGCAGGGGGGAAGTCGCCTTACGAGGCGGTCGTGTCGGCCACGCGGTCGAGAATCGTTCCCGTGCTGATGGCTTCCGGGACGACGATTCTGGGCATGCTGCCGTTGCTGTTCGACTCGATGTTCGGCGGCATGGCGGCAACGATCATGGGCGGGCTGCTCGTCGCATCGCTGCTTACGATTCTCGTCCTGCCGGTCGCTTACTGCATATTCTTCCGCATACGGTCCCCGAGAGCGGCCGGACTGCAGGTGTCCGGTCCGGATACCGTCGATTCCTAAACGAATGAAATCATGAAAACTTTTGTCATGCTTTTGACGGCGACTTGCTGCATCGGGCCGTGCCTGCGTGCGCAGACTCCCGTAACGCTTCAGGATTACCGGCGTCAGGTGCTCGAGTACAGTTACCGGCTGAAACAGGCGGCCGAGAACGCGGAAGCGGCCTACCAGTCCGCACGCGGTCTGCATACGGGTTTTCTGCCGCAGCTGAGCGCCGACGGCGACTTCTCGATCCATTTCAAGAACCGTTACGGTACGCAGGACGGGCAGGAAAAGCTGTTGAGGCCCTATTCGTTCAGCCTGCAGCCCGCCGTCGTCCAGCAGATATACGGCGGGGGAAGCGTTCGTAACGGTTACCGGCAGGCATTGGTCGGATACGATATGGCGACCCTCGAACAGCAGCTCACGGAACTGGACGTGACCTATCTGGCCGAGTACAACTACTGGAATCTGGCGTCGAACGCTGCGTTGTTAGAGGCCACGGTACGCTATGAGCAGATCGTCCGGACGATGTACGATGTGATTCGCACGCGCTTCGAGGACGGGTATGTGGCCAAGAACGATCTGCTGATGATCCAGACGCGGCTCCGAAGCGCCGAGTTCTACCGGATTCAGGTCGAGAATCTCTACCGGGTGGCATTGCAGAACTTCAACGTTCTGTCGGGCGTCGAGCCGGACATGCCCCGGCGCATCGCCGATTCGATCACGGAGCCGAGCCCGCTGCCCCAGCCGGTCGATCTGGAGAGGGCGCTCGGAGAGCATCCCGACTACCTGATCGCCTCGCGCCGGATCGAATACGAACGCTACGGCGTCAAGCTGGCTTCGGCCCGCTTCATGCCCCGTCTGTCGGCCGGCGTGCAGGGTGTCTGGAACAGTCTGTCGCCTAATTTCAGCGGAGAGACCGAGGTGGACGGGCTGACCTTTCTCCGGCTGAGCGTCCCGATTTTCCATTGGGGGGAGCGTCGTCGGGCGGTGGCGGTGTCGCAGGCCGCTTTCCGCTCGGCCCAGTATGCCGAGCGACAGAAGGTCGACGACCTGACGCTGGCTATCTCGTCGGCATGGACCAACATCACCGAGGCGGCTATTCAGATCGAGATCGCGCAGGCCAATCTGGACGTCGCCGGCGAAAACCTGTCGCTCAATACGTTCAGCTACAACGAAGGACAATTGGCCGTTCTCGATGTGATCTCTTCCCAGATATCGTGGATTCAAGCTTATACGAACGTCATCACGGCTCACTTTAACGAGAAGGTCGCTATTTCGGCCTATCGCAAGGCGGCCAATATCCGGCCCTGACGGGATAGAACGTATGGCGGAATCCTCCGTTTCCGGGCAGGGCTCGCTTTCGGGCGACGGCGTTCCGCGCCGGGTCGTTTTTCCGGAGAGAATGTCTTTTTGGAGGACCATATGCCTTGTATTCCCCCTTCTGAAATGCGGACAGATAAAGAAGACATGGACCCCGATTCTTGTCCCTGTTTATTCCTGTTGAAATAAACGGCGATCATAATCGACAGGCCCATGCCGGTAACGGACAGAGACCGTTATCGCTTCGCACCGAGAGAAGCGGTTCCCGGAAATAAATGCCCGTATTCCTACCTTATTGTCAGGTAAATAACATTCTTCTGAAACAAATATAGTAAAAAAATGTTCATCGGAATATCTTGACAGAGATTATTTGCAGTAAAACCTTTCGGTCGGTTGTCTTATCAATACGTTTCATGATTTTGTCCCGTTTTTTCGCTCGTTTCCGGCGCTTTTCAGGGATTAGAAATATGGACAAAATGGTCGGCCGATGTGTCGCCGTCTCTTTCCTTGAATGCCGGCGTACCGCTTTGCGGGAAAAGCGCCGGCCCTCCGATCGGACCGGCATGCGGGTGACGATCGGAGGGCCGGGAAAGGACGGCGCCCCTCGGGATCAGGCGCGTTGTCGGCGCTTGATCCAGCGCGACAGCTCGCCGGCCCACATGACGAGCGAGGTTCCCCCGACGATGATCGCCCAGTCGCGCAGCGTAATCGGAACCGTGCGGAACACATCGCCGCCCCATGTGACGATCGCGATCTGTCCGACGAGGATCAGCAACAGCACTCCGTAGAAAGCCGAGCATCCCTTCATATGGGTGCATACGGTCGATCGGCTCCCGAAGCCTTTGGCGTTGAACATGTTCCAGAATTGCAGCATGACGAAGACGGTGAAGAATACCGAGAGCTCGTACGGCGTAATGCCTTGCCCGAACCAGGCGAGCATGCCCAGAAGCGCAGCGACGAATACGATGCCCACGCCCACAATGGAGCGTATCATCGGTCGCGTGATGATGAAATCGCTGTTCTTACGCGGCTTTTCGCGCATGACGCTGCGGCTCGGCGGCAGCGAAGCCAGCGCCAGCGCGGCGAACGTGTCCATGATCAGGTTGACCCACAGCATCTGCGTGACGGTCAGCGGCAGCTGGCTGCCGAATATCGATCCGAGCAGCACGATGACGATCGCGACGAAGTTGATCGTCAGCTGGAACAGGACGAAGCGCTGAATGTTTTTGTACAGCGAGCGGCCCCACATGACGGCCGTCGCGATGCTGCTGAACGAGTCGTCCATCAGCGTGATGTCGCTCGCCTCTTTCGCGACCGACGTGCCCGAGCCCATGGACAGGCCGACCTGTGCGAAATTCAGCGCCGGAGCGTCGTTCGTCCCGTCGCCCGTCACGGCCACGACCTCGCCCCGCTGCTGAAGCAGGCGGACAAGCCGCTGCTTGTCGAGCGGCCGGGCGCGCGACATGATCTTGAGCGCCTGTACGCGACCGAGCAGCTCTTCGTCGCTCATGGCGGCGAATTCGGTGCCGGTCAGATGATTGTAGTCGGTGTCCTCGGCTGTCCACAGGCCGATCTGCCGTCCGATTTCCTTGGCCGTGGCCGGCGTGTCGCCCGTGACGATCTTCACGGCTATACCCGCGTCGAGGCATTCGCCGACGGCTGCCGGCACGTCGTCGCGTACCGGGTCCGAAATGGCCGCGATGCCGATGAAGGTCAGCGGGCCTTCGGAGAGCGCCTGCTCGCAAGTATCGGCCTCGGTTTTGCGATAGGCAAGCCCCAGCGTTCGCATGGCCATGTTCTGATAAGCCGTCAGTTGTCGTACGACTTCCTCCTTGTCGCCGAAGCCGCTGCACCGGTCGAGTACGATCTCCGGCGCTCCTTTCACATACAGCACGCGCCCTTCGGTCGGCGATTCGACGAGCGTGGCCATGAATTTGCGCTCGGTCGTGAACGTGAGCTGGTCGACGACCCGGGCCGCATCGCGCAGCGGGGCGTAGTCGACGCCCCGGTCGCGCAGCCAGAGCAGCAGGGCTCCCTCGGTCGGGTTGCCGATCACGCGGGCGTCGGCGTCCAGAAAAGCCGTCGAGTTGGCCGCGATGCCCTCGTCGACGATCGCGTCGGGCGTATCGCCGTAGAGCTTCGTTTCGAAGACGCGCATCTGGTTGCGCGTCAGCGTGCCGGTCTTGTCCGTGCAGATGACCGTGATAGCTCCCATCGTCTCGCTCGCGTGCATTTTGCGCACCAGGTTGTTCGTGCGCAGCATCCGGCGCATGTTGACGGCCAGCGACAGCGTGACGCTCATCGGAAGGCCTTCGGGTACGGCCACGACGATCAGCGTGACGGCTACCATGAAGTACTGCAATACCTCGGTGGCGATCGTCAGCCAATCGGAGCGGAGCAGATCGCCGATGATCATGCCCTTTACGAGCAGCGCGACGAACGTAACGATCGCCAGCGAGATACCTACCCGTCCGATCAGTTTCGACAACTTCTGCAATTGCAGGTTCAGCGGGGTTTGCTCCTCGCTTTCGACCGTGGCCTGTTCGGCTACGTGGCCGAACTCGGTCGCGTCGCCGACGGCCGTGACCGTCATCGTGCCGTGTCCTTCGATTACCGTCGTGCCGCGCATCGCATGATCCGACGGATAGGTAGCCTCGGGATCGAAGTGAGCCGGGTCGGTCGTCTTGTCGATCTGCGGTTCGCCGGTCAGCGTCGACTCGTTGATCTTCAGCGAGACGGCTTCCGTCAGTCGTCCGTCGGCTGGTACTTCCTCGCCGCTTTGCAGGATCACCGTGTCGCCGACTACGACGTCGCGCTTGGGTATCTCGGTCACGTGGCCGTCGCGGACGACCTTGACCGGCGTGTCGTCGTTGGTGCTGTTCAGCACGTCGAATTTTTTCATCGCGTCGTACTCGAACCAGAAGGCGACGCCCGTGGCGAGGAAGATTGCGCAGAAGATACCGATCGCCTCGGCGAACTCGTTGTGGATGAATCCTATGCCGAGCGAAAGCAGGGCGGCGACCAGCAGGATGCGGATCACCGGATCGTTGAACTTCTCGAAAAAGAGCCTCCACAGCGACTTGCGTTTGGGAGGGGTCAGCACGTTGGCTCCGTACCGTTGCCGGCTCTGCTCGACTTCGGCTCCGGTGAGCCCTTTCGGGTGGTTTGACATGACTGTTTTACGTTTAAATGATGCGATAGCTTGGCCCGGGCCGTGTGTGCGGACCGGTCTTATGACCGAAGCTGTTCGATTCGGAGCGGACGGCATACGGATTTCAGCTCCGTTTTCCTTCGTTTCCGCACCCGGGCAAAGGTACAAAAATAGTGCAGGTGAAAAAAGAACGGTCGTCTTCAGAAAAACGGGCGTATACGGTCGCGAGCGAAAGATCGAAAAAAGCCTCGTGCCGCGTCCGGACGGAAAACCGTTCGTTTACGGAGTCTTTCCGATACGGTCGATCATCCATCGGGCCCGTTCGCCGAGCGGCAGGAAAGGTACGGTTATGGTGCGGTAGCCGAGCCTCTCATAGGTGTCCTTCAGGATTCGGCAGGTCTCTCGGGCTTCGTCCGGGCTCTGTTTCCTTTCGGAGTCGTTGACATAGATTTCTTCCCAAAAGGGGAAGAGGAAAACCCTTTCGTTGTATAGACACTTCTCGGCCGCGTTTTTCAGTTCCCGAAATACCGGCAGTCCGATCAGCCGGCAATAGCCCCAGACGTCGACTATCCCCCGGTCGAAAAAGCAGGGTTCGCCGAGATCCGCGTGCTTCTCGAAATCGTTTCGGGATTGGAGCGACATCAGGCGGGCATACCGGGCCGTGTCGGCCCACGGAACGGCATTCCCGCCGGTTTCGGCCTGACTGCGGATGATTTTCCTGCCCGCTTCGCGGACCGTATGGTATCCCATTCCGTCCAATATGTCGAGCACGGTCGACTTGCCTCCTCCGGGCCCTCCCGTGAGGACGTAAAGATTTCGGTTTCGCATACGGGTGTTGCGGTGTTCGTGAATCATATCGACAGCTCCCGCTTCGCCGCGTCGAGGCGGACGGCTACGAACAGCAGGACCGTGAACGCGATCAGCGACGAGCCGCCGTAGCTGAAGAAAGGCAGAGGTATGCCGATCACCGGCATGATCCCGATCGTCATGCCGATGTTGACCGCGACGTGGAACAGGAAGATCGACGCTACGCAATAGCAGTAGATCCTTCCGAACGGTTCCATCTGGCGCTCGCCCATGCGGATCAGACGCAGGATCAGGATCGCGAACAGCACGACGACGGTCAGGCTGCCCAGAAAGCCCCATTCCTCGCCGACGGTGCAGAAGATGAAGTCGGTGCTCTGCTCGGGCACGAAATTGAACTTAGTCTGCGTCCCCTCCAGAAAGCCCTTGCCGCTGAAGCCGCCCGAGCCTATAGCTATTTTCGACTGATTCACGTTGTATCCCCAGTGCTTGAGGTCCGACTCGAGACCCAGCAAGTCGAGAATGCGCTTCTGCTGGTGAATCTGCATCACGTTATGGAACACGTAGTCGATCGTGCGGGTAAAGACGAGCGAACCGAAAAACAGCAGTACGAAAGTCAGCGTATTGCGTATCTTGTATCGGTAGGCGTAGACGGCGACGGCCGCGGAGGACAGCACGACGGCCGACAGGATGGCCGCGTACCAGCCGATCGGAACTCCCGCCAGCGAAGCTCCGGCATAAATCAGGATCGCTCCGAGGGCGAGTCCCGCCAAATAGATCGCCTTGCTGCGCCACAGTCCGTTGGTCGCCGCTTCGCCCGCGACACAGACCAGAATCAGCACGATCAGCAGCATCGTGGGCTCGAGCAGGAACGACAGCACGAACAGCGAGATGACTAGGAACAGCGCGACGTAGACCCAGCCGTTGAATCCCTCCCGGAAAAGCATGAACAGGAACGAGCCGTACACGAGGGCCGATCCGGTGTCGTTTTGCAGCATGACGATCGCGACCGGCAGTCCGAGGATGGCCCCTACGCGGAGCAGATCCCCGAACCGGTGTATGTCGAACGTGTAGGAACTCATGTACCGCGCCAGCGCCAGCGCCGTCGTGAACTTGACGAACTCGGTCGGCTGGAGCGCCACCGGGCCGATCATGATCCACGATTTGGCCCCGTTGACCTCTTTGCCGAAAAACAGTACGCCGATCAGCAGCAGCAACGACAGCCAGTAGAGCGGGTAAGCCAGCACATGGTAATACTTGTCGTCGATCAACAGGATCGACAGGGCGATGAAGGCCGAGATGCCGATCCATACCATCTGCATGCCGTAGCGCTGGCCGATGTCGAATATGCTCGCGTGCGCATCGTCGTAGACGGCGGCGTATATGTTGAGCCAGCCCATCAGCACGAGCGCCGCGTATACCGCGACGGTCACCCAATCGACGCGCCCGAGCGCGAGGCTATTTTCCCTTTCGCTGCTTCTCATAGTAAGGATAGGCGATCTGCATGTTCTTGACGTAATCGACCAGCGCCGGCCGCGTGATCGTGTCGGTCAGATAGAGTTCCGTGAGCAGGCTGGCGATCGGCGCGGCGATCGTCGCGCCGAAGCGGCCGTTCTCGACATAGACCGAGACGGCGATTTTCGGGTCGTTGCGGGGCGCGAAGCAGAAAAAGGTGCTGTGATCCGCTCCGTGCGGGTTCTGCGCCGTTCCGGTCTTGCCGCAGATGTCGAGGCCCGGCACCATCGCGATGCGCCCCGTGCCGCCTTCGTTGACGGCCTTGTACATGCCCTCGACGATCGGGTCGAAGTGGCGCGCGTCGACTTTCGTGTGATGGTCCTCGTAGAAACGCGCGTCGATCGAATCCCGGTCGTGGATGCGCTTGACGACGTGCGGAATACGGTAATGGCCCCGGTTGGCCACGGTGGCCACCATGTTGGCCATCTGAAGCGGTGTGCAGCCCAGTTCGCCCTGTCCGATCGACAGCGAGATGACGGTCAGTCCGTTCCACCTTCCCCGGTAGGCTTTGTCATAAAAAGCCGCTTCGGGCACGTTGCCGTTCAGCTCGCCCGTGAAGTCCGAGCCGAGCTTGCGGCCGTATCCGAAGCTGCGGACGTAGTCCGCCCACAGGTCGAACCCTTCGTCTATGTCGCCGTATTTCTTGTTTTCGATGACGTTGCGGAACACGTAGCAGAAATAAGCGTTGCACGAGTTTTGGATCGCTCCCTCCAGGTCGAGCGGAGAGTAGTGCTCATGGCATGCCATGCCTCGGCCGTACGGGTATCCGCCGTGACACGGATAAGTCTGCTCGGGGACGAGCACGCCTTCCTGCAATCCGATCAGGCCCTGCACGACCTTGAACGTCGAACCGGGCGGATAGGACGACATGACGGCCCGGTTGAACAGCGGCCGGCGCGGGTCGTCGAGCAGCTTCATGTAGTTGTTTCCCCGCTCGCGTCCGACCAGTTCGTCGGGATCGTAAGTGGGGCTGCTGGCCATAACCAGTATTTCTCCCGTAGCGGGCTCGATCGCGACGACGCTGCCTACCTTGCCCTGCATCAGCTCCTCGGCGAACGCCTGCAATCGGCCGTCGATCGTGCAGGTGATCGCGACGCCCGGCGAGGGCAGCGTGTCGTAAATGCCGTTCGCATAGGAGCCTTTGGGGATACCGTGTACGTCGACCATTTCGATCTTGACGCCCTTTTCTCCGCGAAGCACTTCTTCGTAAGCCTGCTCGATACCGCTCATGCCGATGTAGTCGCCGCTGCGGTAGTACGGGTTGCGCTCGAGGATGCGGTCGTTGACCTCGCCCACGTAGCCCAACAGGTTGCCTGCCATTTTGGTCGGGTAGGAGCGCACCGTGCGGTAGACGGTGAAGAAACCCGGAAAGCCGTGCTCCTCGAAGCGCAGCTTGACCTCCTTGGGTAGCTGTTTGAAAATGACCGAGGCTCTCCGGCGCGAGAAGTTGCTCGCTTTACGGAGCTCCTTGCGGATCTGTTCGACGCTGACGCCCAGTATACGGCTCATCGCCGCTGTGTCGAACGGTCTGATCTCGCGCGGGATGGCCATCAGATCGTAGGCTTCCTTGCTCTGCACCAGAAAGCGGCCGTTGCGATCGTACACTTCGCCTCGCGGCGGATATTGCACCGTGTAGCGCAGCACGTTGTTCGCCGCGTTCGATTTGTAACTGTCGTCGATGACCTGAATGTAGAAAAGCCTCAGCAGAAGCACGATCGCTACTGCGACAACGCTGATTTGTAGTGTCTTGACTCGCTTGAGACTGTCCACGGCTCAGATCTTTTGACGGTTGACCGAAAAAAGCTTCTGGCAGAAATAGACCAGCGGAAGCGTGACGGCCGAACTCAGCGCGATGCGAAGCGCCGTCCGGTAGAAGAAGCTCCACGAGAGGGCCTCCAACAGGAAAAAGGCCGTGCTGTGGATGAGGATCATCGCCGATGCGTAGCGGACGAACTTCTTGGCGCCGATCCGGTTGACGTTCGGCACGCCCCCGTCCTTGACTTCGTCTTTACCTACGAGCACGTTCAGCAGTGCCGGGCGGCAGAAAGCGGCCAACAGCGCCGCGACCGTATGGATGCCCGCCGTGGCCATGAAAAAGTCCAACGTGACGCCCAGCAGCAGCCCCAGTCCGAGCAGCGCCAACGGAGCGATCTCCATCGGCAGCAGGACGATGAACGCGATGCAGACCAGCGGATGGACGTACACGCTGATACCGATCCGGCTGAACAGGAAGATCTGCAGGATCACCATTACGATGAAAAGAATCGCGTATTGCAGCGTGCGGTGCATGGCTTCGTTGCGTTTTTATAAAAGTTGCGCTTGTGCGCCGGTTCGTCCGGCTTCCGTGTTTTTCCCGACGCTCGATGACGCGAGACTCGGGACTTCTTGAGGCCGGTGTATGGTTTGCCCGCTTGCCGGTTTCGGCTTTGCGTCTGTTTCCCGCCGTCGTTTTTTCGTTCGGGGAGACACCCTTGCATTCCGGTCCGTTGCGGTCGGGCGAGATTCCGCCGCGATGCTTCCCGGTATCTTTTCCCCGCCCGGGCTTGTTGCTTCCGGGAAAGCCGCTTGCCAAAGTGAGCGAACGGAGAGGGGAACGGAACGGCTTTCGTTCGTTCCTATTCGGCCTCCGGCGCGACGACGCTCTGCTCCAAGGCTCCGCGCTCGTCGGCGTCGATATAACGCACGGCCAATACGTTGTTCAGCGCCGCGATGTCGGTGTGCAGCCTCACTTTCACGTCGTAGTAGGTCGCATTGTTCAGCTCGAAACTCTCGACCGTGCCGATCGTCAGATCGGGCGGGAAAATCGACGAGTGGGCCGTCGTAACGATCGTGTCGCCCGCATGAATCTGCGCATATTTCGGAATTTCCGAAAGCGTCAGATGCCGGTAGCTCGTTCCGTCCCAATAGACCGAGCCGAAATAGTCGTCGCCCTTGATCTTTCCGCTGGTCCTGAAATTGCGGTTCAGCACCGACAGGCAGACCGAGAAACGGTCGGAGCATCCTACGATATATCCTGCGATCCCACCTTCGGCGACGAGCGCCATGTCGGGCCGCATGCCGTCGTCGGCGCCCCGGTCGATCGTGATGTAGTTTTCCTGCCGCGTGATCGAGTTGTTGACGACCTTCGCCGGATAGTATTCGTATTTCCGTCTCCCGGCCGTATCCGTCAGCGCGGCGGAGTCGGCGGGGCTCAGCACGGAATCGCGCGCCGTGGACGGAAGCAGTCCGTCGAGCCGGTTGCGCAGTTCGGCCAGTTCGGCGTTCAGCGCGGCGTTTTCCCTTTTGAGGCGGAAATAGCTGCCGATGCCCGACAGTTGAGAGTAAATGCCGCCCACCACGTAGTTGGAGGCGGTGATCAGCTTGGCTTTCGTGTAGCTCGTACTGTTGGCGTAGTAGTGCAGCGCGAACGCCTCGAGCACGACGAACGCGAGAACGAAGTGAATCTTTTTTATGAACAGGAAGAACTTGATCATTCCATGTTTCTCGGACGGCCGTCTATCTCATCAGGAACGAGAAGCGGCCGATATTTTTCAGCGCGATGCCCGTTCCGCGCGCGACGGCCCGCAGCGGGTCTTCGGCGATGTGGAACGGAATGTTGGTCTTTTCCGACAGCCGGCGGTCGAGCCCCTTGAGCAACGCGCCGCCTCCGGCCAGATAGATGCCGTTGCGGGCGATGTCGGCGTACAGCTCGGGCGGGACCATCTCGAGCACCTTCATGATCGCCGCGTCGATCTTGACGAGCGACTTCTCGAGCGCGTAGGCGATCTCGTTGTACGAGACGGTCAGCACCGACGGCAGCGAGGTGAGGATGTTCGGGCCCGTCACGACGAAGTCCTCGGGCTCCTCGACCAGTTCGGGCAGCGCGGCGCCGACGGCGATCTTGATGTCCTCGGCCGTCCGCTCGCCGATGCGCATGTTGTGCTGCTGGCGGATGTAGGTCTGGATATCCTCGGTGAACACGTCGCCCGCGACGTTGATGCTCTCGCTGCAGACGATCCCTCCGAGCGAGATACAGGCGATTTCGGTCGTACCGCCTCCGATGTCGACGACCATGTTGCCTTCCGGAGCCTCGACGTCGAGCCCGGCTCCGAGCGCGGCGGCCATCGGCTCGTAGATCATGTATACTTCTCGGCCTCCGGCGTGCTCGGCCGAGTCGCGCACGGCGCGGATTTCGACGTTCGTCGAGCCGGAGGGGATGCAGATGACCATCTTCAGCGACGGGCTGAACAGCCGCCCGTTGGTCTTGACCATCTTGATCAGTCCGCGCAGCATGATTTCGGCCGCGTTGAAGTCGGCGATCACGCCGTCCTTCAGCGGGCGGATCGTCTTGATGTTCTGATGCGTCTTGCCGTGCATCTGGCGGGCTTTCTTGCCGATGGCCATCGGCTTGCCGGTATGCTGGTCGAGCGCGACGATCGACGGCTCGTCGACGACGATCTTGCCGTTGTTGATTATGATCGTGTTGGCTGTGCCGAGGTCGATGGCCAACTCCTGTGTCAGAGAGAATAAACCCATGTCGCTTAGTGTTTGTTCGTATTTATTGGGAAAACGCGGCGGAGCCGCCCTGCGGACGGCCGGAGCGGCTCGCCCCGTCAGTGCTTGAAATGGCGGAGCCCGGTGAACAGCATCGCCATGCCATGGGCGTTGCAGTAGTCGATGCTCTCGTGGTCGCGGACCGAACCGCCCGGCTGGATCACCGCGTCGACGCCCTCCTTATGGGCGATCTCGACGCAGTCGCCGAACGGGAAGTAGGCGTCCGAGGCCATGACGGCTCCCTTCAGGTCGAACCCGAAGCCCTTGGCCTTGGCGATCGCCTGCTTGAGCGCGTCCACGCGCGAGGTTTGTCCGATGCCGCTCGAAAGCAACATGCCGTTCTTGGCCAGCACGATCGCGTTGCTTTTCGAGTGCTTGACGATCTTGTTCGCGAAAATCAGGTCCGCCGTCTGCTCGGCCGAAGCGTGCTTCTCGGTCGCGTAGTGCGGCTCTCCGTCTACGCCGCCTACCTTCGCGTCGCGGTCTTGTACGGCGACGCCGTTCAGCAGCGAGCGGAACAGTTGCGGGGCACGCTCCGTCTGCTTGAGGCGCAGGATAATGCGGTTTTTCTTGCTGCGGAGCGTCTCGAGCGCCGCCTCGCTGTAAGAGGGCGCGAGAATCACCTCGAAGAACAGCTTGTTGATCTCGTCGGCCGTTGCGGCGTCCACCTCGCGGTTGGTGATCAGCACGCCGCCGAAAGCCGAGACCGGATCGCCCGCCAAGGCGTCCTTCCATGCTTCCAGTACGGTCGGCCTGCTGGCGACGCCGCAGGCGTTGTTGTGCTTCATGATGACGAACGTGGGCTCCGTGAACTCGCCGATCAGACCCACGGCCGCGTCGATGTCGAGGAGGTTGTTGTACGAGATTTCCTTGCCGTTGAGCTTCTCGAACAGCCCGTCCAGATCGCCGTAGAACGTGGCGGCCTGATGCGGGTTCTCGCCGTAGCGCAGCGTCGTGCCTTGGGTCAGGCTCAGCTTGAACGAGTCGATCTTCTCCTGACGGTTGAAATAATTGAAGATGGCCGTGTCGTAGTGCGAGCTGACGTTGAACGCATGGGCCGCGAAACGGCGGCGCTGCTCGAGCGTCGTAGAGCTATGCTGCGCGTCGATGATTTCGAAGAATTCGGCGTACTGGTCGACCGAAGGTACGATCACGACGTCCTTGAAATTTTTCGCTGCGGCGCGGATCAGCGAGATGCCTCCGATGTCGATCTTCTCGATGACGTCCTGCTCGGGCGCGCCCGAAGCGACGGTCTGCTCGAACGGATAGAGGTCGACGATCACCGCGTCGATCTCGGGTATTTCGTACTGCGCCGCCTGTTCGGAGTCTTTCGGGTTGTCGCGGCGGGCGAGGATGCCGCCGAAAACTTTCGGGTGGAGCGTCTTGACGCGTCCGCCGAGGATCGACGGATAGCCCGTCAGGCTTTCGACCGAGGTGGCCTTCAGACCCAGCGACTCGATGAACGAGAGGGTCCCTCCGGTGGAGTATATCGCAACGCCGTCCTCGGCGAGCTTTCTGACGATCCGTTCCAATCCGTCCTTGTAGTAAACCGAAATGAGAGCGCTTTTTATCTTTTTCACGATCGTTTGAGTTTTGTTGTTCGTTAGTCGGACAAAGATAGGAAAAAAGAGCCGGACTCCCGACAGCGAGGCGGGAGTTTTTTTAGCCCGCGGCCGGGAAGCGTCCGTTCCGTTGCGTAATATAACGCGAAAAGCGCGCCGCGCGTTGCGTTTCCGTCCGGGAAATCGGCTTTCCGGGCGGAGGCGCGTTCTTTCCTCCGGTCTGCTTTCTGTCGGCAGACGACGGAATTAGCGAATAAGTTCGTACATTTGCCGGACGCGAAACTTTTTGGCATGGCTTTCAGAATCGACAGGCAGTCCCGCTGCGCCGTGATCGGATACGGCAGCTGGGCGACCGCTCTGGTCAAGATATTGCTCGAGAACGAGACATCCGTAGGCTGGTACATCCGCAACCGCGAGGTGCTGGAGTCCGTTCGCCGCAACGAGACCAATCCGCGCTATCTGCGCGACGTGCATTTCGACACCGGTCGTCTGAGGACCTCCGACGATCTGAACGAGACGGTCCGTTCTGCCGAGGTGATCGTGCTGGCCGTTCCGTCGGTTTACCTGAAGACGACGCTCGAGCCGCTCGCCGAACCGCTTTCGGACAAGTTCGTGATTTCGGCCATCAAAGGGATCGTGCCCGGCGAGCTGGTGACCGTCGCCGAGTACGTCAACCGCCGCTACGGCGTGCCGTTCTGCCAGCTCGGCATCGTGTCGGGGCCGTGTCACGCCGAGGAGGTAGCCCTCGAACGGCTTTCCTATCTGACGGCCGTATGCAAGGAGCCCGAAAACGCGCGAGCGCTCGGCGAGAAGATCGGAACGCCCTATATCAGCGTCAGCTATTCGACCGACATCTACGGCATAGAATATGCGTCCGTGCTCAAGAACATCTACGCGATGGCCGTCGGCATCGCGCTCGGGCTGGGCTACGGCGACAACTTCATCGCCGTGCTGATCAGCAATGCGGCGATGGAGATGTCGCGCTTTATGGCCGAGACCTATCCTGCGCAGCGCGATACGTTCGCATCGGCCTATCTCGGGGACCTGCTCGTCACTTCCTATTCGCAGTTCAGCCGCAACCGCCGGTTCGGGCTGATGATCGGCAAGGGCTACTCGGTCGAGGCGGCCCGCGTGGAGATGAGTATGGTGGCCGAAGGGTATTACGCGGCCGAATGCGTGATGAGGATCAACGAACGCTACGGCGTCGAGATGCCGATCGCGCGGGCCGTCTATGGCATCCTCTACGAGGGAAAGTCTCCGGCGGCCAGCCTGAAGCTTCTGACCGGGAAACTGATATGAATCCAAATAACTTACTGTCATGGGTATTATCAATGTGAATATCGACAAGATCTACGGCCGCGCTTCGCAGGCCGAGGTCGATGCGCTGAAAGGCGAGATCGAGGCGGCCAACCGGATGCTGTACGACGGCAGCGGCAAGGGCGGCGATTTTCTGGGCTGGGTTTCCCTGCCGGGCCGGATCGGCTCCGAGGAGCTCGAAGCCGTCGAGGCGTGCGCCCGCTCGCTCGCATCGCTCGCCGATGTGATCGTCGTGATCGGGATCGGGGGATCGTACCTCGGGACGAAAGCCGTGTACGAAGCGATGAACGACTCCTTCCAGTTGTTGCGCAAGAAGCAGGACAGGCCGCTGCTGCTGTTCGCGGGGCAGAACCTGAGCGAGGACTATCTCTCGGAGCTTTTGGCCGCCGTGAAGCCCTATCGGATCGCTGCGATCGTCATTTCCAAGTCGGGCACGACGACCGAGCCGGCCGTCGCGTTCCGCCTGATCAAAGAGGAGATCGAGTCGCGCTACGGCAAGGCCGAGGCGTCCAAGCGGATCGTCGCCGTGACCGACGCCAAGCGCGGAGCCCTGCGGACACTTGCGACGCAAGAAGGCTATGCCACGTTCGAGATTCCCGATAATGTCGGCGGACGCTATTCGGTGCTGACGCCCGTCGGCCTGCTGCCGCTGGCCGCCGCCGGCGTCCGGATCGGCGAGTTGGTCCGCGGCGCGCAGGATATGGAGAAGGCCACCGGAACGGACGTGCCCTTCGAGCGGAATCCGTCGGCTCTTTACGCTGCCGCGCGGACGGCGCTCTATCGCAAGGGCTGCAAGATCGAGATTCTGGGCAGCTACGATCCGAAGCTGCTTTATGTGGCCGAGTGGTGGAAGCAGCTCTACGGCGAGAGCGAAGGCAAGGAGGGCAAAGGAATTTTCCCGGCCAGCGTGACGCTGACGGCCGACCTGCACTCGATGGGGCAGTACATTCAGCAGGGCGAGCGGACGCTGATGGAAACGATCGTCAGCATCGGTCATCCGAAGCATACGCTGAAGATCGCGTCCGATGCGGACAATCTGGACGGCCTGAACTATCTGGCGGGCAAGCGCATCGGCGAGGTGAACCGCATGGCCGAGATGGGAACGATGCTGGCCCATGTCGACGGGGGCGTGCCCAATATCCGGATCGAGCTGCCCGAGCTCGACGAGTATTATCTGGGAGCGTTGCTCTATTTCTTCGAGAAGGCCTGCGGCATGAGCGGTTATGCGCTCGGGGTCAATCCGTTCGATCAGCCCGGCGTGGAAGCCTACAAGAAGAATATGTTCGCGCTGCTCGGCAAGCCTGGCTACGAGGAGCAGGGCGAAGAGCTGCGCAAGCGGTTGTAGTTTGGGGGACGCCGACTGTCTTGTCCGGCGCATGACACGCATGGGAGGATGTCGGATCGGTTCCGGCATCCTCTCTTATATTCTGACGGCGAGGCCGGACGAGGGAGCCGGACGGCGGAGTTTTCGGTCGTTTGGCGTTTGGAACGCTCGCATGGTCGGGGGGCGGGTAATCGTCGTCCGCCGTAGAAAGACGGGGGATTTCCGGCTATCGCTTTTGTGGCCGGGAGATCGATCGAAGGGCGGACGGTTCGGTCCGTTCCGCTATCGGAGCGGAACCGGGAAAGACCGTTCCGGATTTTGCTCGGGCCGGGCGATTGTCCGCCCCGGATACCGGCAGACGGAGCCTTGCACGGATGACGGATCGGACATGACCGAGCCCCGTTCGCTCCGAGCTCGGCGCGGCTTGCCGTCGTTTCGCGGCGAAATGAATTTTAAATAATTTTATGAAACCCTTCGCAATGCGACGAAATTTCGCTAAATTTGGGCCGCGAGGGAAATCCGGCCGCCTGTCGGCGGAAAAGCCCGGGACGGCTTCGGAAGGGCTTCGACGACGGGTGTCGGGCGAAAGTTGCCGCGAGAGGACGAGTTACGCATTTACTAACATAAAACGAATCAGTTATGGTTAACTACAAGGATTTGGGTCTGGTGAACACCCGCGAGATGTTCAAGAAGGCCATCGCAGGGCAGTATGCGATCGCTGCGTTCAACTTCAACAACATGGAGCAGATGCAGGCCATCATTCAGGCTGCGGTCGAGACCAAGTCGCCCGTCATTCTGCAGGTGTCGAGCGGCGCTCGCAAGTACGCCAATCAGACGCTGCTGCGCTATATGGCTCAGGGGGCCGTCGAGTACGCCAAGGAGCTGGGCTGCGCCCATCCGCAGATCGTGCTGCACCTCGATCACGGCGACTCGTTCGAGCTTTGCAAATCGTGCATCGACATGGGCTTCTCGTCGGTGATGATCGACGGCTCGCATTTCCCCTACGAGGAAAATATCGCGTTGACGAAGAAAGTGGTCGACTATGCTCATCAGTTCGACGTGACGGTCGAAGGCGAGCTCGGCGTACTGGCCGGCATCGAGGATGACGTGAAGGCCGAACATCATACCTATACGCAGCCCGAGGAGGTCATCGACTTCGTATCGCGCACCGGCGTCGACTCGCTGGCCATCTCGATCGGCACCTCGCACGGTGCCAACAAGTTCACGCCCGAGCAGTGCACCCGCGACGCGAACGGCGTTTTGGTTCCGCCCCCCTTGCGTTTCGATATCCTGAAGGAGATCGAGAAGAAGATCCCCGGATTCCCGATCGTGCTGCACGGCTCGTCGTCGGTGCCTCAGGATCTGGTAGCTATCATCAACAAGTACGGCGGTGCACTGAAGGATGCCATCGGCATTCCCGAGGACCAGCTCCGCGAGGCTGCCAAGTCGGCCGTCTGCAAGATCAATATCGACTCCGACGGCCGCCTGGCCATGACGGCTGCCGTTCGCGAGGTGTTGGCCACGAAGCCTGCCGAGTTCGATCCGCGCAAGTACCTCGGTCCGGCTCGCGACTGGCTGCGCGAACTTTATAAAAAGAAGCTGATCAACGTGTTGGGATCGGCCGGTAAGATGGAATGCTAATCTGTAATTTCCGATAGGAAGGGGAGAGGGTCGCCGTCGGGCGGCTCTTTCTTTTTATACGGTTTTATACGGTTGATCCGCTTGAGACGATTGCGCAGCGGGATGGTCCGGGACGCGTTCTGCCTGTGGTGCCCCGGATCGGCTTACGTCGTCGGTTCGTTTTCTGCGGGGATCGTTCCGGCCGGTCGCTCGGTCCGATGAGGATCGTGCCGGGGCCGACCGTTGATTCCGGTCTGCCGTACCGGATGGCTCGGGCCGGGAGCGTGCGTTTCGCGGAAAAGCGAGACTCGCTTCGTTGCTGTCCGTCCATTGAAATTCATTCGCTATTGGAAGGTACTCGTCGTTCCGGTCTTACGGTTCGGAATGCCGGATTTCGCTTCCTGCCTGCGGACGGACTGCCTTGTATGTGCAGGACCGGATCTTGCGAGTGCGTAGAGATGCGTTCCTGCTCCTTCGCTTTGCTCGGAAAAACGGGGATGGACGCCGTCCTTAGCTGCTTTCGCTCCGTTTCTCGTCGACTGTCTTTGCGGCGATTGTCGGGAGCGGCCGTTTCCGGGCGTTCGGCAGACCTCTTGTCCGAAATCCGTTCGGGGATGAGCCGTGCGTGCAGGAATACTTGCTTTTTCGGTCCGTCGTTCCGTTCGGCTCTCGTCGGAATCAGCCGCTTGGGACACGACCGCAGGAAAGTTCCGCTTTTCGTTCGTCCGGGGAAGCGCGGGGAAATTATCTTTCGTCCGTTTCGGAAATTCCCGAACAGGCGCGACCGGCCGAAACTCGGCCGGTCGCGCCTGTTCGGGCTCATCGGAGCGGCTTTCTCCGGTATGCCGCCGGTTTTCGTCAGATCGAGATATCCAGGATTTCGAGGCGAAGCATGCCCGAGGGAACCTTTACGTCCACCTCTTCGCCCTTTTTCTTTCCGAGCAGCGCTTGCGCGATCGGGGTGCCGATCGCCAGCTTGCCTTCCTTGAGGTTGGCCTCGTTTTCCGAGACCAGCGTATATTCTACGATCTTGCCGGTCGTCATATTTTTCATTTTTACTCGGTTCAGGATCTGTACGGTGTTCGTGTCGATGCGCGACTCGTCGATCACGCGGGCATTGGCCACCGTGTCTTCCAGCTTGGCGATGCGCATTTCCAGCATGCCCTGAGCCTCTTTGGCCGCGTCGTACTCGGCGTTCTCCGACAAATCTCCCTTGTCGCGCGCCTCGGCGATGGCTGCCGAGATGGCGGGACGCTCTACCGAACGGAGGTGATCCAGTTCGTCCTTGAGTTTTTGCAGACCCGCCTCGGTCAGATAAACAATGTTCGATGCCATAATGTGATAAGATTAAATGTTTCGTGAAAAATTCCTTCGGCCGCTCAGTCCCTCAGGTCGATCATCTGGCGGATTACCTGAAAGAACGTTACCGAGCAGGCCAGAAAGATCAGCGCCGTCAGATAGTTCTTGGGCTGCCTGTCGATCATGCAGACTACCAGCGTGCCTCCGAGACATAATACCGAGAGCAGCAGGAACGTCACGCATATGTAAAATCGAGTCTTCGGTTTCATGTCAGGGGTTTATCGTATAAAAAAAGAAAAAATCCCGACCCCTTGCGAGGGTCAGAACTCTTTCGATAAGGCAAATGTAAGCAAATATTTCCGAATTTCCAACTTTCCTGTCGATTTCGGACGGGAATATTCCGGCATCCGATTTGATGAGCCGTCGGAGAGCCGGACGGATTGTTCCGGACAATCAGCGGATTGTTTTCCCGTCGCGCTCCGGATTCCGGAGCGGGCCGCTCTGCGAATGCCGGAGAAATGCGAACCTTCTGACTTTTAGTACGGAATATGGCCAAATTTTTCGTCGGGTTTATTATCTTTGCGTATTCCCCTATACGGAATCCGGATATGCAGGAGGTGATGCTGACCATAGGCTGGGCCGACCTGAAGTCATTTCTGAGCGTCGGCTATATTCTGTTCGTGATCGTTACGATCGCCGTGATCATCCACGACAAGCGCGAGCCGGTCAAGGCGCTGTCGTGGATCATCGTGATCTCGCTGCTGCCGGTCGTGGGATTCGTCTTCTACATCGTGTTCGGCCGCAATCACCGCAAGCAGAAACTGTTCAACCGCAAGGAGCTGCACGATCTGGAGCAGATCGATGCGCTGAGCCGGCAACAGATATACGAGATCAATCATCCGTCGCTGCTGCACAAGTCCGAGATCAGCGATCACCGCGATACCATTACGCTGCTGCTCAACAGCAACAAGGCGTTGCTGACCGTGCACAACCGCGTCCGGGTGCTGAACGACGGGGCGGAGACGTTCGACGAGATACGCCGGGCGCTGCGGCAGGCCCGCGAGTCGATCCATATGGAATACTACATCATCGAGGACGACGAGCTGGGCCGCGAGATCGCCGACATCCTGATCGCCAAGGCCGCCGAGGGCGTCGAGGTGCGGCTGATCTACGACGACGTAGGGAGCTGGGGGCTCGGGCGCAAGTATCTCGGGCGGTTGCGCCGGGCGGGCGTCGAGGTGCGCTGCTTCATGCCGGTCGTTTTTCCCTGGCTCACGAGCCATGTCAACTACCGCAACCACCGCAAGATTCTGGTCGTCGACGGCAGAGTAGGCTTTACGGGAGGAATCAATATCGCGCAGCGTTACATTACCGGTACGAAGCTCGGGCCGTGGCGCGACACTCATCTGAGGCTCGAGGGCGAAGCCGTCGGGATGCTTCAGATCGTTTTCATTACGGACTGGTTTTTCGTCACCAAGAAGCTGCTCGCCGATTACGACAAGTATCTGCCCAAGACGCATGTGCGGGACGAGACGATGATTCAGATCGTCACGTCGGGGCCCGATTCGGACTGGGCGTCGATCATGCAGGCCTTTTTCTCGGCGATTTCCCACGCTCAGCATCACATCTACATATCCTCGCCCTATTTCCTGCCCAACGAGGCGATCCTGACGGCGGTCAAGGTCGCGTCGCTGAGCGGCATCGACGTGCGGATCATGATTCCGAGCCGGTCCGACTCGAAGATCGTCTACTGGGCCTCGCGCTCATACATCGGCGAACTGATCGAGGCCAACGTGAAGGTCTATCTTTACCGCAAGGGCTTCAACCATTCCAAGCTGATCATGATCGACGGCCGGTTCGCCTCGGTCGGGACGGCCAATATGGACATCCGCAGCTTCGAGGACAATTTCGAGGTGTCGGCCATTTTGTACGACCGTGCGATTACCGAGAGCCTCGAGGCCGATTTCCTGCGCGATCTGGAGCGGAGCCGTCTGGTCACGCGCGAGTATTGGGAGAGCCGTCCCCTGCTGCACAATATGTACGAGGCGATGTCGAGACTCTTCAGCCCGCTGCTCTGAACGGAGGAAAAACCGTTGCTCGGCGGGATTTTTGCCGTTCTCGGAACAGCCGGGCGGTTCAGGTGAATATTTTTTCATATCTTTGAGAGGTTAAATCAAACGTAACGGGAATTGTGGGTATGAAAACAAAACGATGGACAGCGTGGGCGGCGGCAGCCGTCGTGTTCTGCTGCGCGGCCGGCAGCCTGTCCGCCAAGGGGCCGATCGTCTTCGGCGTGCGCGCCGGTCTGCAGACGCAGGGGCTCAATCCGTCGACGGGCGCCGATCTGGGAATCGCGAACGCCGATAAGGATTTCGGATACCAGCTGGGCTTTCTGGCCCGGTTCAATCTGCCGATTCTGTACATTCAGCCGGAGCTGATGTATACCTCCCACCGATTCACGATGAATCTGGAAGGGGACGCCTCGGCCAAGGTGTCGATGAAGAATCTGGAACTGCCGGTGATGGTGGGTATGAAGATCGCTTTCCTGCGCGTTATGGCCGGGCCGGTATTCAACCTGATGAACGATACGAAAAACAAGCTCAAGAAAACGTCCATGGCCGTTACCGCCGACATTACGCGGCCTTTGGTCTCCTATCAGCTGGGCGCGGGCATCGAGCTCGGGCACATCGGGTTCGACGTGCGCTACGGGGGGCAGTTCAAGCGGGCCGACATGACGGTGGTCAAGGGCGAGAACCCTGCCTCGTCGGGCAAACTGGGCATGAATCAGTGGCAGTTCACGCTCAGTTATCTGTTCTGACGGCCGCTTGGCGAAAAAAGCGTCTTTAACGATCGATGGAACGCATGACGGAAAAGGTGATACGCATCGAGGGAATCGATCCGGCCGAGCTGTACGGCGTGGCCGGATCGAACATCGACCGCATCGGCGGCAAGTTCCCCAAACTGAAAATGGTCGCCCGGGGCTCGTCGATCAAGGTGACCGGCGAGGCGGGCGAGATCGAGCGTTTCGACCGCAAGCTGTCGCAGCTGATCGAGTATTACGGCCGCTACGGCCATGTTTCGCCTCAGGTGATCGATCAGGTATACGACGGCGGCATGCCGAGGGGCGACGGCGATCTGCCGGAACCGCAGGATGTGATCGTGCACGGCAACGCCGGTCTCGTCGTCCGGGCCCGGACGGTCAATCAGCAGCGGCTGCTGAGGCTCTCCGAGCGGAACGACCTGCTTTTCGCCGTCGGGCCGGCCGGCTCGGGCAAGACGTATACGGCCATCGCGCTGGCCGTCCGCGCGCTGCGCAACCGGGAGGTCAAGCGTATCATTCTGACGCGCCCGGCCGTCGAGGCCGGCGAGAAGCTGGGCTTCCTGCCCGGTGACATGAAGGAGAAACTCGATCCTTATTTGCAGCCGTTGTACGACGCGCTGAACGATATGATCCCCGCCGCGAAGCTCGGCCGCTTCATGGAGGACGGGACGGTGCAGATCGCTCCGCTCGCGTTCATGCGCGGCCGCACGCTCGACAACGCCTTCGTGATTCTGGACGAAGCGCAGAACACGACCGTCTCGCAGCTCAAGATGTTCCTTACGCGTATGGGGCGCAACGCGCGCTTCATCGTGACGGGCGACGTGACGCAGATCGACCTGCCGCGTCGTGAAGATTCGGGTCTCGTACCCGTGATCGACATGCTGCGCGGCATCGACGGCATCGGGATCGTCGGATTCGACAACCGGGACATTATCCGCCACCGGCTGGTCAAGCATATCGTCGAGGCTTTCGAGAAGTGCGGCGGCACCGAGGAAAAACCGTAAACTTAAATATTAAAATGGCAAAAGCGATTCTCAAGACAAACTTTCATTTCGACGGCCAGAAAAGCCTGTACGAGGGCAAGGTCCGCGATGTGTACAATATCGACGACCGCTATCTGGCGATGGTGGTTTCCGACCGCATTTCGGCGTTCGACGTGGTGCTTCCCAAAGGTATTCCGTTCAAGGGGCAGGTGCTGAACCAGATCGCGTCGAAGTTTCTCGATGCGACGGCCGACATCTGTCCGAACTGGAAGATCGCCTCTCCCGACCCGATGGTGACCGTCGGCTACCGGTGCGAGTCGTTCCCGGTCGAGATGATCGTCCGTGGCTATCTGACCGGCAGCTCGTGGCGCGATTATCAGGCGGGGGCCCGGTCGATCTGCGGCGTGCCCCTGCCCGACGGCATGCGCGAGCACCAGCGCTTCGACCGTCCGATCGTCACGCCGACGACCAAAGCCGAAATCGGCGCGCACGACCAGAACATCTCCAAGGAGGAGATCGTCGCGCAGGGTCTCGTGTCGAAAGAAGATTACGAAAAGCTCGAAGGCTATGCGCTGGCCTTGTTCGACCGGGGAACGAAAATGGCCGCCGAGCGGGGCCTGATCCTCGTCGATACGAAGTACGAATTCGGCAAGCGCGACGGCGAGATTTACCTGATCGACGAGATTCATACGCCCGACAGCTCGCGTTACTTCTACGCCGACGGCTACGAGGAGCGTTTCGCGAAAGGCGAGCCGCAGCGTCAGCTTTCCAAGGAGTTCGTCCGCGAGTGGCTGATGGAGCACGGCTTCAGCGGTAAGCCCGGGCAGCAGGTACCCGAGATGACCGACGAGTTCGTCGATAGCGTCAGCGACCGCTACATCGAGTTGTACGAGAAGATCACCGGCGAACGGTTCGTGAGAGACGAGGCTCCCGACGTGCTTGCGCGCATCGAGAGCAACGTGCGCAATATGCTCGCGCGCCTGCATTGATCCGAAGCGGCCGGACATGCCGGCGGGGTTGCCTGTCGTTCGTTCGGATCCGCTCGCGAAAGCGCCGGTTGCGGGAGCGAGTCTCGGAACCCTTTTACTGCCCGGCGTTTGCGGTATTTCACTTGATTTTGATACACAGGGCCTACGCTTTCTGCGCCGTTTCGACTCTCCGGCTTTCCTGTGCCGGTCTGCGAAAGTCCTGTCGGAGCGGACGAGCGGCTTGTCCGGGCGGTCCGGGGAGATGCGGGCCGGAATGGCACAGCGAAATACGGGAGGGCCCATCTTAAACAGCGATTATGGAAAAGAATCTGAAGGAGCTTTCGCCCCGCCGGGTGTGGGAGAAGTTTTACGAGATAACCCGCGTGCCGCGGCCGTCGCATCATGAGGATGCGATCCGCGAGTATCTGCTCGCCGAGGCGCGCTCGCACGGCATCGAGGCCGAGGCCGACGCGGCGGGCAACGTGATCATGCGCAAGGCGGCGACCTCGGGCATGGAGTCCCGCAAGGGAATCGTCCTGCAGGCGCATATGGACATGGTTCCGCAGAAGAACGGCGACAAGGCGTTCGATTTCGTCCGCGATCCGATCGAAGCTTATGTCGACGGCGAATGGGTGAAGGCCGACGGTACGACGCTCGGCGCTGACAACGGCATGGGCATGGCCGCCATACTGGCCGTGCTGGAATCGGACGATATCGAGCACGGTCCGATCGAGGCGCTGATCACCGCCACCGAGGAGACCGGCATGGTCGGCGCGAACGGGCTGAAAGGCGGAATGCTGCGGGGCGACATACTGGTCAATCTCGACTCGGAGACCGAGGGCGAGCTGTACGTGGGCTGCGCCGGAGGGCTCGATGCGTCGATGACTTTTTCCTATGAAGAAGAATCCGTACCCGCTTCCTCGACGGCTTTCCTCGTCGAGGTGAAGGGGCTTAAGGGCGGCCATTCCGGCATCGAGATCGTGCTGGAGCGGGGCAATGCGAACTTCGTTCTGTTCCGCTTGCTCAAAATGGCCGAGAAGGCATTCGGCCTACGCCTGTCGAGCGTCGACGGAGGCGGGCTGCGCAATGCGATCCCGCGCGAGGCCCGGGCCGTCGTGACGGTGCCGGCTGCCGAAGCCGGGGCGTTCCGCGAGTCCGTGCGCGATTTCGAACGGACCGTGCGCGAGGAGCTCCGGGGCGTCGACGAAGGCGTGAGCGTGACGGCCGAAGAAGCGGCCCTGCCCGCTTCGCTGATCGATACGGATACGCAGCGACGGCTGATCCGTGCCGTGCACGGATGTCCGAACGGCGTCGTGCGAATGAGCCCGTCGATGAAGGGGCTCGTGCAGACGTCCACGAACCTGGCCCGCGTCGTCTCGTCCGGCGGCCGGATCGCGGTACAGTGCCTGTTGCGCAGCTCGATCGGCAGCGAGAAGCGCGATTTGGGCGAGCGCATCGCCTCGGTGTTCGAGCTCGCCGGGGCCGAAGTCGTCCTGAGCGGGGCTTACGACGGCTGGAATCCCGACATGGATTCCCCGATTCTGGCGGCGATGGTCGCGTCCTACGAACGCCTTTTCGGTCGCCGGCCGGCCGTGACGGCCATTCACGCCGGGCTCGAGTGCGGCATCATCCGTACGAACTATCCGCATCTGGACATGATCTCGTTCGGCCCGACGATCTGTTATCCGCACTCGCCCGACGAGAAGGTCAGCATTCCGTCGGTCGAGCGCTTTTGGAACTATCTGCTCGAAACGCTGCGCAGCGCGCCCGAAAAATAGAGACTCATGGAGATTGCCGACAAATGGTTCGCGATCGTCAACCCGGTGGCCGGCAGCGGCCGGGGGCTGACCGACTGGCCGCTGATCAGCCGGCTGCTGCGCGAGCGTCATATCGTGCCCGAGTATGTATTTACCGAGCGGAAGTACCATGCGATCGAACTGGCCGTCGAGGCCGTCAACAACGGTTTCCGCAAGATTATCGTAGTCGGCGGCGACGGTACGATCCACGAGGTCGTCAACGGGCTGTTCATTCAGAAGACCGTTCCGACGACCGATGTGTTGCTGAGCGTGATCGCCGTCGGAACGGGCAACGACTGGATCCGGATGTTCGGCATCCCGCGCAAGTATTCGGAGGCGATCCGCGCGATCGCCGACGGACACTCGTTCCTTCAGGACGTGGGCGTCATATCGTACTACAAGGCCAGCTACAAGCAGAGCCGCTACATGGCCAATGTGGCGGGCGTCGGCTTCGACGCTTTCGTGAACCGGAAGTACAATCACCTCAAGGAGGAGGGCAAGAAAGGCAAGTGGCTCTATCTGTGGAGCACGCTGAAAGCCGTGCTGCGTTATTCTTCGACGGGCGTCAAGGTGTACGTCGACGACGAGCTGGTCGTCAACGATCTGGTATACAGCGCGACGATCGGAATCGGTCGCTACAACGGAGGCGGCATGCTTCAGACGCCCGAGGCGGTAGCCGACGACGGTCTGTTCGACCTGACGGTGATCCGTAAGATGAGCCGGCTGGCGGTGCTCCTTCATTTCAAAGTGCTGTTCAACGGGCGCATATACAAACTGCGCAAAACCAGTCTCAATCGCGGACGCCGCATTCGCATCGAGTCCTCGCCCGAGATCGCCGTCGAAGTCGACGGCGAGGCGCTGGGCTATTCTCCGTTCGAGTTCGAGATCATCGACCGGGCCGTGCGCGTCGTCGTAGCCGAGCGCTTCCTCTCGGAGTCGGCCGGAGCCTCCTCCGGCTCGCCCGCCCCGGAAACCAACAGACCAAGTACCAACTAACCTTCAAATTATTACACTTATGAAAAAACTACATTTGCTGATGCTGTGTCTCGCCGCGCTCGCTTTCTGCCGCTGCGACGACAAACGGGTGACCGTCGGCGACCTGACGGTCGAGATGCTCGAAAACCCGGTGGGACTGGACGAGCGGACTCCCCGTTTCGGGTGGCAGCTCCGCAGCGATCTGCGCGACGTAGCGCAGACTTCCTACCGGATCGTCGTGGCCGGTAGCGAGAACGATCTGAAAAAGGAACAGAATCTGATCTGGGATAGCGGCGAGGTTCCTTCCGGGGAATCGGTATGGGTCGAGTACGGAGGTCCGCAGCTCGAGTCCCGCAAGGATTATTTCTGGAAAGTGCGCGTGACGACCAATACGGGCGACGAAACGTGGAGCGAGCCGGCCCGCTGGTCGATGGCCCTGCTCGACGATTCGGACTGGCAGGCCGGCTGGATCGGCATCGACAGCGCGCTCAATGCGACCGACCGTATGGAGGGCGACAGCCGGCTGGCGGCTCGCTATCTGCGCAAACCTTTCGATGTCGAGGGCAAGGTCAAGAACGCACGGCTCTATATTTCGGGGCTCGGTCTGTACGAGTGCTACATCAACGGAAAGCGGGTAGGCGAGAGCGTGCTGGCTCCGACGGCTACCGACTATAGCACGAACGTTCCGTATAATACGTTCGATGTGAGAGAATTTATCAAGGACAAGCAGAACGCGATCGGCGTGACGCTCGGCAACGGCCGCTTTTTCGCGATGCGTCTGGGCGATCCGTCGGCCGGACTGCTCGGCTCGCTGAGACAGTTCGGCTTTCCGAAGTTGCTGGCTCAGCTCGAGATCGAGTACGAGAACGGCGAGCGGCAGGTGGTGGTGACCGACACGACCTGGCGCCTGACGACCGACGGCCCGATCATTGCCAACAACGAGTTCGACGGCGAAGAGTATGACGCGAGCAAGGAGCTCGGCAAATGGTCCGAGGCCGGTTACGACGACTCGGCCTGGATGAACGCCCGTTCCGTCGGAGCTCCCGAGGGAGCGCTGCACGCGCAGCGCAATCCGAACATCCGGGTGATGGAGGAGATCGATCCGGTGGCGATCAGCCAGCTGAACGACTCGACCTATATTCTCGATATGGGACAGAATATGGTGGGTTGGCTGAACGTGACGCTCAAGGGCGAGAAAGGCGAGCCGGTCCGTCTGCGCTTCGCCGAGACTCTGAAGCCCGACGGCAGTCTCTATATGGACAATCTGAGAGGAGCGAAAGTGACCGACGTCTATATTCCGGCCGGAGACGACGTCTTCTTGTGGGAGCCTCGCTTCACCTACCACGGCTTCCGCTTCGTCGAGATCACGGGCCTGAAATACAAGCCCGAGCTGAAAAGCTTCGTCGGCAAGGTAGTCTACGACGATATGAAAACGATCGGCCGTTTCGAGACTTCCGATCCGACGATCAATCAGGTGTTCAAGAATGCCTATTGGGGCATTCGCGGCAATTACCGCAGCATGCCGACCGACTGTCCTCAGCGCGACGAGCGCATGGGCTGGCTCGGCGACCGTGCTACGGGCTGTATCGGCGAAAGCTTCGTGTTCGGCAATACGCTGCTCTACGAGAAGTGGCTGCGCGACATCGAGGCGATGCAGGACAGCGCGGGCTGCGTGCCCGATGTGGCTCCGGCTCATTGGACCTTCGACCAGCATTCGGGCAACGTGACTTGGCCGGCGGCCTATCTCTGCGTGGCCGACATGCTCTATAACCAGCGCGGCGACGTGCGGCCCATCGAGCGCCACTACGCCTCGATGAAGAAGTGGATCGAATACATCCGCGACCGACAAATGAAGGACGGGCTGGTCATCAACGACGTCTACGGCGACTGGTGCATGCCGCCCGAAAGCCAGGAACTGATCCACTCTCAGGACCCCGCCCGCAAGACGGACGGCCGTCTGCTGGGCACCAGTTTCTATTACCGCCTGCTGAACATGATGGCCCGCTTCGCCGCCGTGAGCGGTCACGAGGCCGATACGGCCGAGTATCTCGACCTGGCCGCCCGGGTCAAGGACGCCTATAACAAGCAGTTCCTGAACGCGGAGACAGGCCAGTATGCCAACAATACCGTAACGGCCAACATCATCTCGCTGATGCAGGGTCTCGTGCCCGACTCGCTCGAGCAGAAAGTGTTCGCCAACGTCGTCGAAAAGACGAAAGGGGAATTCGACAGCCATGTCAGCACGGGGCTGATCGGCATCCAGTTCCTGATGCGCGGCCTGACGCAGCACGGAGCGGGCGATCTGGCCTATACGATCGCGACGAACCGCACCTATCCGAGTTGGGGCTACATGATCGACAAGGGCGCGACGACGATCTGGGAGCTGTGGAACGGAGACACGGCCGATCCGGCGATGAACTCCGGCAACCATGTGATGCTGTTGGGCGATCTGCTCACTTGGTACTACGAGAATCTGGCCGGCATCAAGTCCGATCCGGCGGCTCCGGGATTCAAGCATGTCGTCATGGCGCCTTATTTCCCCGACGGGCTCGACTGGGTGGATGCCGCGACCGAGTCTCCCTACGGCCCGATCGCAAGCCGCTGGAGCCGCGACGGGCAGGGCTTGTCGTGGAAAGTGGAGATACCCGCCAACTCGACGGCCAGCGTCCGGATTCCGGCTTCGTCGGCCGGGCAGGTGACCGAGGGCGGCAAGCCGCTCTCCGAGAATCCGGCCGTTAAGTCGGTAACGGAAGCCGACGGCTTCGTGACCGTCGAGATCGGTTCGGGCAAGTACGATTTCTTCGCTGCGGAGTAGGGCGGCGCATCGGATACGGAGGACCCCGGCCGTTCGGCCGGGGTCCTCTTCGTTTTCCGGCGGCGGCCCCGGTGAACCTTTATCCTTTCGGGTGCGGATTCGGGCGATCCCGTGTCGGCAACGAATCCTGCATGGAGCAGGGGCTCTCGCGGTTGAAACGGCCGTCGGATTCCTTATGCTTTCTCGGGACGCCCGTTGCGATAGGCCGACGCACGGGCAGGACATTCGGTCGCTTTCCGGTTCCGGAGCGCCGGCGCGAGGTCGGCACGGACGAAACGCGTTCGGTCGATGTCCTGCTCTCAGATTGCCGAGGCGGTCGGGGAAAGGACGGAACCTCCGTACCGGGGGTGAGGCTCGCTCTCGTTGCTCTCAGGGCAGGACCGTTCGCTTGTGGACAAGGCGATTGCGTCCGTCGAAGGTAAAATTTCGGCCGGCCGTACAACAAAACCCCGTTTTTTGTGTTATATTTGCAAAGTACGGAGATTGTCCCTTGATATAAGGCGGTGAGAATTTCCTCTCTTCGTGCGGAATTGTTGTAGAAAACTTAAACGATCATAAATTATGTCAAGCTTACCTTTGTTGGTTTTGTTGGGGGTGATCGGCCCTTGGCAGGTAGTTATCATCGTCGCGCTGATTCTCGTGCTTTTCGGCGGCAAGAAGATTCCCGAGCTGATGCGCGGCATGGGCCGGGGTATCAAGGAGTTCAAGGACGCCGTCAACAAAGACTATACGGCCGAAACGCCGGCCAAGTCGAACGAGACGACCAAACCGACCGACGAGACGACCAAATAGTTCCCCTCGCTCGTTTCCCGAGCGGCGTCCCGTCCGGTATGGGGCGCGTTTGTTTAATTGCCCGAATCTATGACCGATAAACTGGAAAAGTCATCCGATAACGAGATGACTTTTTTTGAGCACGTCGCGGCGTTGCGGCCTCATCTGCTGCGCGGAGGGCTGGCTCTGTTCGTCATTATGATCGCGGCTTTTTTGAGCAAGCGGTTCATTATCGACGTGCTGCTGATGGGACCGCAGTCGCCCGATTTCCCGACCAACCGCATCCTGTGCCATATCTCGCACCGGCTGCTGGGCGACGCGACGCTCTGCATCAATTCGATCAAGCTGAACATGATCAACACGGCGCTGGGCGGACAATTCAATCTGCATATGCAGGTATCGATGGTAACCGGCGTCGTGCTGGCGGTTCCCTATTTGCTGTGGGAGTTGTGGCGTTTCGTCGCGCCTGCGCTGACCGACTACGAGCGCTACAAGAGCCGGATGTTCGTGCTTTACGTTTCGCTCTGCTTTTTCACCGGCCTGCTGTTCGGCTATTTTCTGATCGTCCCGCTGTCGATCAACTTTCTGGCCGGCTATCAGGCCAGTCCCGACATTGCGAACATGATCGACGTCAAGTCCTATCTTTCGACGGTGCTGACCGTGTCGGTCGCCTGCGCGATCGTATTTCAGCTTCCGCTGCTGATCTATTTCCTTGCCCGCATGGGAATCGTAACGGCCGCGTTTCTGCGTAAGAACCGCCGGTATGCGATCGTTCTTTTGGCTATTGTATCCGCCGTTATTACGCCTCCCGACGTGTTCAGCCTGTTTCTGGTCGTCGTGCCGCTCTATTCGCTGTACGAAGTGAGCATTCTGCTGGCAGCCCGCGTCGAGCGCGCGAAAGCCCGGGAGGAGGCCGAAGCATAGGGATTGGCGTCCGGACGGGTCGGATTGCAACGGACGTTTCGGGTTCCGGTGATGCGGCTGTTCAGGCGATTGCGAAGCATTCGCGGTTCGAGTTTGTTCCCGTTGTAGACGACGTTTCCCTCGGCCGATGGATGAAAGAATCGGAACATGTTTGCTTATGCGAATGCACGCTGATATTCCCGGATATGATGGTCGGAACCGCAGGCGAAGACGGGCGATTCGCTTATCGTCCGACATGCGGAGGGCGGGCGGTCCGTTTTCGGAAAGCGTTTCGATGAACCGTTTCGGATATCGCCTCATTTGTCGTTGCGGGATGCTGCTGTTCGTCTTCATTCTTTTTTCTTGTACGGGGACAGATAGGACGATTGCCGGCGCGGAGCGCGGTGATTCCTCGGGGAGGACCGGGACGGTCGGAGACGGATCGACGCAGGACAGTACGGGTATCGAGAAGTATCGCAATCTTTGGGAGCGGCAGACGCGGGAAAAAGCGTATGACGAGGTCATCCGTAGCGCGCGATTTGCATTCGAGAAAGGAGAAAGCGACGGCAACCGTTCGCTGTCGGTCTATGCGACGGCCTATCTGGCCCAATCTTACATGTTGAAAGACGACGACGATAGCACTTGTTATTGGCTGGCCGAGTCTTTCGAGAGGATCGGGAAACTGCCGAGAGAAGACCTTTTCATCGTCGGTACGGTGAATAATATTGCCGGAATCCGGGCCATGAAGTCCGAATCCGACTATTCTTCGGCCCTGCGCTATTTCAAAGCGGCTCTGTCGGCCGTCGAAAAAGCGGGCGATACGCTCAATCAGGGAGCTATATTGCAGAATATCGCGCATATCTATCAGGTGCGGGAAGACGTGTCGGGATTCGATTACGCTCTGCGTTCCTACGAATTGGTTGCCGCCAGGGGAGGAGTCAATGCGCGGAGCACGGCCGCAGTGGTGCTTTCGTCGATGTATGTGCTGAAAGGGGATTATGCGCAGGCCCTCCGCTATGCGGATATATCTGTCGCCCGGATCGACGACAGCAGCTATTGGGATGCCAATAAAGCCTACGTATGGTATAACTACGGCGACGTATGCGCTTCTGCGGGCGACGATGCCCGGGCCGAAGCTTCTTATCGCAAGGCATTGGAATATGTACCGTCGGCCGGTACCGCGATCGGTATCCGGGCCTATGTATCTTTCGGAAACTTCTATCTGAAACGGAAAAAATACCGGGGGGCGGTCGAGATGTACCGCCGGGCCGAGGAATTGCTCGGCAGCGGTAATGTGGAGTGCAGAGCTCCGGTTTATTCGGGACTCGCGCGTGCCTACGATGCCTCGGGCGACGGGGCGAAAGCGCTGGAGTATTACCGGAAGTACTTCGGAACCTGTTCGACGACGGTCAGTTCCGCCAAGGAACATGCTTTCAACGAGCTGCTGATGAGGTACGAACAGTCGGAACATCAGCGGGCCATGGGACTCAAAGAGATGGAACTGCTCCGGAAAGACCGCAATATCATGGCCGCCGTTTTCGCGATGCTGCTCGTGATCGGTTTTTTCCTTTATGCCTGTTTGCTTTATCGGCGGAAGAACGCGATGTACCGGGAACTCGTGCGGCAGAATCTCAATTATCGGGAACGTCTGAACGAATGCGAACGGCTCGAGGGTGTTCGGAAAGCGAACGCGCAGCAGGCGCAGTTGAAAATTTACGAACGGTTGGAGGCGTTGATGCGGAACGAGAAGATTTACCGGAGAAAGGACCTGACGCTCCAGATGCTGGCGGAAACGCTGGGTACCAATACGACGTATATGTCCCATATCGTCAACAGTTTCTCGGGTAAGTCCTTCCCTAATTATCTGAACGCTTATCGCATCGAGGAAGTGCTGGACGCTCTTTCCGATCCGTCCGACGACGAACCGATTCATGCCGTTTTCGAGAGAGTCGGATATACGTCCCGTTCCACTTATCTTCGGATTTTCCGGAAGGAGGTGGGGTGCGCTCCTTCGAAGTATCGTCAGGAGATACGGAAAATCCGTGCCGAGCGAAAGAATGTACGGATTTAAAAAATATGCGAAATGACACATCGGCCGAAGGGTACATTCTGATGGCGGCGAGTATCTTTGCCTGCAATCATATTGTTAATTGTAAACTTCATTGCCATGAAATCGAAAAATCGTATCTTCTTCCCGTCCGTGCGTGCCGCGCTGATCGCGCTTGCGGCTTCGGCGATGTTCGCCTGTTCCGACGACGACGAGGGTTTCGCCGATTTGGCCGTCGATTCTCCGTCGCTCGAGATTCAGGCCGGACAGACCGGTCTGGTTCGCATTCTCGCCGGAAGCGGAGAATATGCCTGTACGGGAAACGACCCGCAGATCGCAGACGTGCAGCTTGCGGAGCAGACGATCTCAGTCCGGGGACTTGCCTCGGGGAGTACCTCCTTTGCCGTGGAGGATACCCGGACCGGACAGTCGGTGTCGGTCGACGTGACCGTGTCTCCGGTGCCGTTGGCACTGTCCTATACGGACGTGGCGCAGTGGTTCGCCGGCGAGCAGCCCGAGGGGGCCGGGTTCGCCCGATGGAAAGCGGATATGGTCGAAGGAATCGAGAGAACCGGCTTTTATCGCGTAGGGTTCGCAGAGGTGGCTGCGCAGTTGGAAGCGACCTCGCTGAATGAGAAAAACTGGATTTTTTCGGTGACTGCGACCGAATCGGCAGACGATGCGACGATGTTCGAAGAAGCGTTGACGGCCTATCTGAACGACGACGAATACACTTTCAGCGTCGGGCAATACAGCAACGAAGAAATTTTGGCCGAACACGGACGGCCGCAGAGCGTTTCGCTCGACGAGTTGCAGAGTGTCTTGGAGCGTGCGGATTTCAGTAAAGAAGCGTTGCGCGTAGGTTTTGGGACCGATGCGGTGGCCGTGGAAATTTCGATTTCGTACGGCGAGGCGGCGCTGATCGTCCGTCCGCTTTCTTTCGGGGATAATTGGATGTGGTATGCCGAAAACTTCATCGGTCGGGATTTCGACGAGTTGCTGACGGAATACTATTTCTCGGTCAAATCCGCGGGGATGATACCTCCTATTTATCAGTTGATGATTTTCGCCGGCGCTGATCGGAACGATATTCCGTTCAATCTGGTGTTGTTCGCCCAACCCGATACGCCGGTCGAAAAGATCGAGGCGGCCTATACGCTGGACGAGGCGCAGATGAAAGCGTATTGGATCGCCATGTTGGAATCTCCGGATGCGGAAACGGAGATGGGCGTTTTCGAGCAGACGATCGTTTTTTATTCCGACAGTGCGCGGGAACCGATGATTCTGCGTTCGATCGCGGAAACCGTCGAGTGGATCCGCGACGACGACTTCGCCGGCGTGGAAAGTGTCATGCCGATTTTCCGAGTTTCGGACGAACGGGTGATTATCCCGCAAGTGAGCAGCGACGGTAGCGGACAGAAAAACCTGACGGTAACGATGGCGGTTCTTGCGGCGGAGGGAGCGTCCGCCGTCATGGCGCAGGGACTGACGAAGTGAGAAGTTGCCGTTTGCTTCGGAGAAAAAGGATAGCCGAAGGGCCGGATCGGGACGAAAACGATCCGGCCCTTCGGCGTTCTCGGAAGACCGGTTTTCGGCGCGGTGCCGCCGGACTCGCCGCAGTTCCGGGACGTCCGGCCGGAAATCAACGGTCGAATCGGAAATGCCGCTGCGATTTCTTCGGATATATGTCGCTGATCGTGATCAGGATGCCTGTTTCCTCGACATAGCCGAAATCGGGGTTGACGACCGTTCCGAATACCTTCATCGACGGGGAAAGGCTCATATAGGAGTTGATCAGAGGCGGAATGTTCTCGCGGTACTTGCGGATTTCCCGGATCAGGATCTTGTAGTCCTCCGCGTAGCTTCCGCCGCAGAACATCCGCTCGAAGCGCTCCTCGTCGAAGTGCAGTTCGATCGGATGAATCGACTCGACCAGATGCTCGCGGTCGGGGAAATATTTGCGGAGGAAGTACAGCAGGATGTTGCGCGCCTCCTTGTCGTAGCTGCCGTACATCGTGACCTTGCCGAAAAAGTAGCGCATGTCGGGGTTGTTCACCACCAGCGCGCCGAGTCCGTCCCACAGGTTGTCGAGCGAGAAAAGTCCTTTCGGATTAGCTCGCGATCCCTGATAGTGGGGCTGCACGAACGAACGTCCGAGCTCGATCGTGTAGGGCAGGTACTCGTTGCGGAACCGTTCGGTGAAGCGGAAGTAATGCTCGGTCGAGAGGCATTTCGGATGCGTGCTCCGCGAGATGATGTAGCGGTAGCCTCCGACGATCTCTTTCGCCTTGGGGTCCCAGACGAAAAGCTGCTCGTATCCTTCCGGGTCCAGGTCCAGCTCGTCGATGTCGACGTCGGCGCCGGTGCCGCCGCCGCCGTCGCGGAAAGAAAGCTCGCGCAGCCGTCCGATCTCCCTCATCAGGTTCGGACACTCTTGCGCGCGCATGACGTAAATCTCGTTGCCTCCGTTGTTAGTACGCCGCAGAAGGCGTTCGGGCGTCAGTTCGTTTTCTATCAGATCGGCAGCTACCGGATCGATTACAGGCTTCATCCCCCAGTGTCTCAATTTGGGGCAAATTTATAAAAACAATTCCAAAATCCGCCGGACGCCATGGATTTTTGACTATTCGCTCCCCAGTCCGTATACCATGTCGCGTATCCGTCCGGCCCAGACTTTGGCCGGCGCGTCGCGAAGGCTCTGCCACCGGACGGGCTCGCCGAACCGGATATCGAAGTGCCGGCCTTTCTGGCGGAACATTTCGTCGGGCAGGTAGAGCATCTCGATATTGGCCCGGATACCGAGGGCCGAGCGCAGGTTCGACAGGTTGTAGAAAAACGACGACAGCTCGCCGTCGAAGCGGACCGGCACGATGTCGCGGCGGCTCTCGAGGGCGTTTTTGACGAAACTGTGCTTCCAGCGCGGATCGGCTACCCGTCCGTGATGTCTTCTCGAGCAGAGACCGGCCGGAAACGTGGCGATTTGGGCATTGCTCTCCAAGGTGTCGCGCAGCGTCTGCGCGTAGCGGGCGTTCTGCCGGCCGTGCTTGTTGACCGGGACGAACAGCGGCGCGAGGGGCCGGAGGTTCATCAGCAGATCGTTGACGATGATCCGCACCTCGCTGAAACGAGTGCTCAGCTCGGCGCACAGCATCATGCCGTCCATGCCGCCGAACGGGTGGTTCGACACGAACAGGTAGCGGCCGTCGGCGGGCAGCCGGTCGAGCCCCTGCGAACGGTAACCGATCCGCATGTCCGCGAGCGTGGCCCGGATGAAGCCGATCGGGTCGAGGTGCGAATAGCTTTTCAGGATGCGGTTGATCTCGTCTTGGTGGATCGTCCGCTTCAGGTACGAAAGCAGCGGTCGCGGCAGCCAGCGGGCCAGCGACGGATTCTTGTCGCGAATGACCCGTTCCAGATCGACCTGCAGGCAATTTTCTTCGGTCATATCGAGGACGGTTTGTACGGCAAAGGTAGCAATTCGCGCGTTTTCCCGTGCATTTGCCCTAAAAGTTCGTACATTTGAGCCGTGTCGCCACTTGTTCGCTTATGGAAACCTATCATGTACCGGTAATGCTCGATGAGAGCATCGAATTGCTCGATATCCGTCCCGGCGGGACTTATGTCGACGTGACTTTCGGCGGCGGAGGCCATTCGCGGGGCATTCTCGAGCGGCTTTCCGACGGCGGGCGTCTGTTTGCCTTCGATCAGGACCGCGATGCGCGGCGGAACCTGCCCGACGATCCGAGACTCGTTTTCGTCGAGTCCAATTTCCGCTTCATGCGAGGATGGCTGCGTTGTCACGGCGTCGAGCGGGTGGACGGTATTCTGGCCGATCTGGGCGTGTCGTCCCACCATTTCGATACGCGGGAGCGGGGGTTCTCGTTCCGTTTCGACGCTCCGCTCGACATGCGGATGAATCAGCGGGCCGCCCTGACGGCGGCCGACGTCGTGAACAAGTACGATCATGCGGCGCTGACGCGCATCCTGCGCGATTACGGCGAGTTGGACGTGCCGCACCGGGCTGCGGCCTGCATCGTCCGCAGCCGCAAGCAGCATCCGCTGCGGACGATCGACGAGCTGGTCGCCTGCGTCGCGCCGGTCACTCCCCGGGGGGCCGAGAGCAAATTCCTCTCGAAGCTGTTTCAGGCGCTGCGTATCGAGGTGAACGGCGAGATGGAGGCTTTGCGGATGATGCTCGAGCAGTCGGAGCGCGTACTTCGTCCGGGCGGGCGTCTGGTCGTGATCGCCTATCATTCGCTGGAAGACCGGACGGTGAAGAATTTCATGCGCAGCGGCCGTTTCGACGGGCTTCCCGAGAAGGATTTCTATGGCCGGGTCCGCTCGTGCTGGCAGGTGCTGACGCGCAAGGCCCTTACGCCCTCCGCCGGCGAGGTGGAGCGCAATCCGCGTTCCCGCAGCGCCAAGCTGCGCGCTGCCGTCCGGCTCGATGAGAAATAGCGGCCGAACTATTTGGGTACGGCGCGGAGCGGATCGATAAATTTTACTAACTTTGCTCGTTCGATAATCTGAATCGTTATGAGAAAGAAATCCTTGTGGGTCGCAGTTTGCCTGTGCTTTTGCCTGTGCGCTGTCCGTCAGGCCGCCGCGTCCTCCGGAAACCCTGAGTCCCATTACGACCGGGGCGTGTCCCTGTACGAGAAGCAGCGGTATGCGGCGGCTCAGGCCGAGTTCGAGAAAGCGGCCCGGGAAACAGGGCAGGGCGATGCCGCCTTCCTCGAGAAGACGTCTTGCTACCGGGCCTTGTGCGCTTCGCAGATGCGGCAGACCGATGCCGAGGAGCTGCTCGGGCGTTTTCTGGACGACTATCCGTATTCGATCCGTGCCAACGACGTCCGCTTTGCGCTGGGCACGCTCTATCACGAGCAGGGGGATTACGGCAGGGCATACGACGAGTATCGGACGGTCGATCCCTACGAGCTCGACTTTTCCGATTACGACCAATATAATTTCCGGACGGGCTATGCCGCCTATATGTGCGGCGACACGGAGGCCGCCTACGGCTATTTCAAGAATTGCTCGTCCGATCCCCGATATCTGCCTCACGCGACTTACTATATAGCCTATATCGATTATGCGAGGGGCGATTTGGACGCGGCCAAGCGGGGGTTCTCGGCCCTGGCTGCCGATCCTTCCTATGAGCCGGTCGTTCCCTTCTATCTGTTGCAGATCGAGTTTCAGCAGGGCAACTACCCCTATGTCATCGAACACGGGATTCCGCTGCTCGCCAAGTCGACCGAGAGCCGGCAGCGCGAGATTTCGCGTATCGTGAGCGAGGCGTACTTCCATCAGGGCGATTATCCGCGCGCGCTCGCCTATATGGACAATTACGAGAAGCTGGGCGGTACGATGGGCCGCGAGGAGCTCTATCTGGCCGGTTATTGCTATTATGCGGACCGGGAGTACGACCGGGCGGTCGAGCGTTTGTCGCAGGTCGCCTCGGGGAGCGACGCGCTGGCCCAGAATGCCAGCTTTCATCTGGCCGACTGCTATTTGCAGACGGGCGACCGCGCGAAGGCGATGAGCGCTTTCGGTCTCGCTTCGGCTGCCGATTACGATCCCGAGATCAAGGAGGAAGCGATGTTCGACTACGGCAAGCTGCAGTACGAGCAAGGCGGCGGGGTTTTCGACGGTGCGATCGCCGTGCTCAACAACTACATCGAGTCGTTTCCTTCGTCGCCCCGCGTGGGGGAGGCGCGCGAGCTGCTGCTGGCCGCCTATTTCAACTCCCGCAACTACGACGCGGCTTACGAGGCGATCAAGCTGGTTCCCGATCCCGACAACAACGTGAAAATGGCCTTGCAGAAAATCGCCTATTTCCGCGCGCTGGAGTATTTCGAGGCGGGCGACTACGACCGGGCGCTCGAGCTGTTCGACGTGGCCGATGCGAACCGGTACACGGCCAAGTATACCGCGCTGACGAAATTCTGGCGTGCCGAAACGCTCGTTAAGAAAGGCGATTACCGGCAGGCCGAGCCGCTGTACCGTTCTTACGTGTCGCTGTCGCCCCGCGGCGAGCGCGAGAATCTGATGGCTCAGTACAACGTGGGCTATTGCCGCTTCAATGCGAAGGATTGGGGCGAGGCCGCCTCGTGGTTCAATCGTTTCGTCTCGGCTTATACGATCAAGGATGCCCTGAGGGCCGATGCGTTCAACCGGTTGGGCGACATTGCGTTCGCGCAAAGAGAGTATTACAAGGCGATCGAGAACTACGACAAGGCGATCTCGATCGGCGCTTCGGGCAAGGACTATGCGCGCTTCCAGCGCGCCGTGATGCTCGGGCTGGTCGACAAGTACGACCGCAAGGTCGAGTCGCTGATCGATATCATCGGGGGCGGCGACAGCGAGTACGTCGACGACGCAATGTACGAGCTGGGACGCACCTATGTACGCCACGAGCGGTTCAACGAAGGCGCGAACGTGCTCAAGAGGCTGGTCGCCGGCTACCCGCAGTCGCCTTACTGCGTCAGCGCGCTGTCCGAGTTGGGGCTGATCTACCGGAATCTGGGCAACGATGCCGAGGCGTTGCGTTACTATAAGCAGGTCGTCACGCAGTATCCGTCGTCGCCCCGGGCCAAGGACGCGATGCTCGGCATCAAGAACATATACGTGGACAACAACGACGTCGATTCCTATTTCGCTTTCGCGAAGCAGAGCGGCGTCGAGACGAACGTGACGGTCGTCGAGCGCGACTCGCTGTCGTTCGCGGCTGCCGACCGCGTTTACCAGAGCGGGCAGTATGCCAAGGCGCTGCCGCTGATGGACGGTTATCTGCGGCAGTATCCCAAGGGAGCTTATCGGGCCGATGCGCTGTATGCGCTGGGCGACTGCTCGCTGCGGGAAGGAAACCGTGCGGGCGCGCTGGCCGCTTTCGAGGAGGTGGCGGCCATGCCGAGCAACCGGTATCAGTCCGTCGCGCTGCGTAAGGCCGCCTCGATGCGAATGGAGGACAAGGACTACGCCGGGGCCGCCGAGCTTTACAGAAAACTCGCTTCGACGGCTGTTCAGCGCAACGTGGCCGTCGAGGGACTGGACGGCTATCTGAAGGCCGTGACGCTGACTTCCGATATGGAGGCGCTCGGCCGGGCAGCCGACGAGGTGCTCGCTTCGCCCTATGCGGCAGACGATTTGGCTGCCGCCGCCCATTTCGCGAAGGCTCGTTCGCTCGATGCGGCCGGGCAGTCGAGCGATGCGCTCGGTCATTACCGTAAGGCGACGGAAGCCCGCACCCGCGAGGCGGCCGAGGCTCACTACCGCATCGCGTCGATTCTGTTCGGACAAGGCGATCTGGCCGGGGCCGAGAAGGAAGTTTACGCCCTTTCCGACAAGAAGCTGCCGTTCCAATACTGGACGGGTAAGGCATTCCTGTTGCTGGGGGATATCTATGTCAAGAAGAACGATGCGTTTCAGGCGAGGGCGACCTACCAGAGCATAGTCGACGGCTATGCCGATCGGACGGACGGCATAGTCGAGGAGGCCCGGCAAAAAATCGATGCGCTGAAATAATGACACTCAACCGAAATAAGTGAGATGAAAACGAACAAAGCGATCCTGTGCGCGGCTGTTGCGCTGGCTTTCCTGCCGGCCCGCGCCCAGAAACCCGAAGGCGACCTGAACCGAGAGATGGAGGTGACGCGCGAGTACGAGCCGTCGGTGGATGCCGCCTCGAAACTGGGTGTCAAGCCCAATATGGTCGATACGGTCGCGCTGCGTCCCGAGGTCGATTTCTCGGTGACGCCACGGCCGGTCACCCAAGGGTTCGGCGTGACGCCGATCAAGCCCGTGCAGGTCAATCTGGATGACTATCGGACCTTCGGTCCGCTGTACGTCAAAGCCGGCGTAGGCGCTCCGCTGCAGAGCGTGCTCGATGCCTATTTCTCCTCGACGCAGAAACGCGACGGCAAGTGGGGGGTGTACGTCAACCATTACGGGAGCTGGAGCGACATCAAGAACGTCAACGGCATCAAGACGCCCGCCTCGCAGACGTTCAACAGCGTGGGAGCCTACGGCGAGCATCGCTTCGGCCGTTTCGGGATTTCCGGCGAGATAGGCTACGACTACGACAAGATCAGTCGCTACGGGTACGATACGACGTTTCTCGTCGAGGACCCGGACTACGATCCGGAGCTCTGGCCGCTCGACCGTTCCGCCTCGGGACTGAGACAGAATTTTTCGACCGTGCGCGGGCGCCTCGTGCTGGGGCATGCCTTCGAGGACCTTTCCTATTTCAATATCCGCTTCGGGGCCGAAGGGGCCTATTTTCAGGACCGTTTCGATAAAAAAGAAGGCGACGTAAAGGCTTTCCTCGATCTGGGCAAGCGTTTCGGCGGCCGTCACGAGGTGACGCTGCATGTCGGTTACGATTATTACAAGGGGGCAGGAAGTCTGAAAGCTCAATATTTCGAAGAGGTTCCGGAAACCGTGCCGATGTATGAAGACCGGATTCTGACGATAGCTCCCCTTTACCGGCTGCGCTCGGGCCGGGCCGAAATCGCGCTCGGTGTGACTTATGTGCTCGACAACGACGGTTTCCGCAACGAGAGCGCGCTGTTTCCGCAGGTCGAGTTTCTTTGGAATCCGGCCGGAGGCGGTTTCGTGCCTTATCTGAGAGTGGACGGGCGGTACCGCAACAACGGCTATCGGGCGACGGTAGCGAACAATCCGTACGTTTTCCAAGGCCGTTACGGAAAGAATACGGCCGAGTACAACGGCCGCCTCGGCATCCGGGGAGGCGTCGCTTCGTCGTTCGCTTATCATGTATGGGGCGGCTACTCCCGTTACCGGAACATGAATTTCTATGCGAACCGGTGCGAGGGGCTGGGCGCTTTGCATGCGGCGGGCAATACGTTCGACGTGCTGCATGCCGATGTGTCGATGTGGACCCTCGGGGGCGAGATCGAGGCCCGTTTTTCGAGTTCGTTCGGGGCCTTGCTATCGGTGCAGTATCGTTGGTACGACACGAAAGACCGCTTCCGCGACTCGCCCGATTCTCCGGGGCTCGCCTATTATCTGGGTCTGCCGGACCTGACGGCCGGCCTGACGCTCGAGTACCGGTACAGGGACAAGTTTCTGCTGAAGGCCGGAGCGGACGTACTGGGACCGCGCGACTTTACCGACTGGGTGAACGGCTCGCAGCCTTTCGTCCGTCAGCATGTGGACATGCAGGTCGACGTGCATCTGGAGGCCGAGTATAATCTGTCGAAGGCGATCGGCATTTTCGTCGAGGGACGCAATTTGGCCAATCAGAAAATGTTCTATTACAATATGTATCCCGCGCTGGGAGTGCACGCGCTCTTCGGCGTGAAGTTGCAGTTCTGACGCGAAAACGGGGAAAGAATTCGTCCGGCTCCGACTGCAAGTAATGGAATGGCAGAAGGGCGGCGCAGCTCATAAATAGGGAGGGGGCGCTCTGACAAGTCCTGAAGCGGGGTCGTATGTAAAACGCCCGGTTCCTTGCGCCGGTTCGCGTAGAAATCCATGTTCCGGTAGGTGGCGGGAAGCAGCCGTCCCGTAGCGCATCGCAACCGTCGGAAAGTCGGAAACAAGCGGATAATTCGTATATTTGTCGGAAATATTGTTCGGAGAGTATGGGGAAAAAGCGGATCGGACTGATCGTCGCGGCGCTTTGGGCGGTGACGGGGCTCAGCGCCCAGAATTATCAATGCGCGGTCGGCGTGCGCGGCGGAGTCACTGCAACGGGGCTGAGCGTGCGCTATCATTTCGATCCGGTCAATGCGCTGGAGGGCATGCTCGACTTCGCGCAGGGGTTCAACATATACGCTCTGTACGAGCGTACGATTCCGGTCATCGGCGAGGGCTTCGAGTTCTATTACGGGGCGGGTGCTAACTTGGGCTCGTGGGATTACGACGACGGCGAATTCACGTTCGGTGTGAACGGGATCATCGGGCTGGAGTACAAGATTCGGGAGCTTCCTCTGGCATTCTCTTTGGACTACAAACCGAATCTGAACGTGATCGGAAAGACCGGTTTCCATGCGGCCGATTTCGGTCTGGGCATACGGGTGGCGTTCTGACGCCGGCCGGAGCCTCGACCTGCGACATAGACTTAATTGCTTTACGGTGATGAGAAAAATTTTACACTTGATGCTACTTGTGGGGCTGTTGGCCTCGTGCGGACGCTCGTCCGAGAACGGCTCGTCCGCGAAGCGGAACGACTCGCTCGAGCGGGTCGTCGCGCAGAAAGATTCCGTGATCAACGATGTGTTCGCGTCGATGAACGCCGTAGCGGAGAACCTGAGCGCGATCAAGCTGCGGGAGAACATTATCAACGCCAGCCTCGACAGCGGCGAGATTCCGAAGCAGTCGGCCGTCAAGATCAACGAGGATATCGCGGCGATCGACCGGTTGCTGCAGGAGAACCGCCGCACGATCAACCGTCTCCAGCAGTCGGCCGACCAGCTCAAGAAGGCCAATGTGCGGGTCGCGAGCCTCGAGAAGCTGATCGCTCAGTTGCAGTCGCAGGTCGAGTCGAAAGATCAGGAGATCGTCGTGCTCCGCAAAAATCTCGAGAATATGAACGTGCAGGTGGCTCAGCTCAGCGAGCAAGTGACAGGGCTTCATACGCAGGTAAGCGACCTCTCGGAGGAGAAGGCTTCGCTCGAGGGCGATCTCAAAACGCAGAGCGACATACTGAATACGGGTTACTACATGGTCGGACCCGAGAAGGAACTGCTTCAGAAAGAGATCGTCTATAAGAGCGGCTTCATAGGCCGTACTTTGAAAATCAACGAGAACCGCAGCCTCGAAAGCTTCACTCAGATCGATATCCGGAATTTCGACGGTCTGAAGATAGGCCACCGCAAGGCCGTGCTCGTCAGCTCGCATCCGGCCGGCTCGTACGAGTTCGTGATGAACGCAGACGGCGTGTTCGAAGAGTTGCAGATCAAGGACAAGACCAAGTTCTGGGAATATTCGAAGGTGCTGGTCGTCAGCTATAAGCCTTAGTCCGGCCGGCCGGACGACAAATTCTTCCGGGAATTTTGGAAAACCGCATTTGTTTATTACCTTTGCAGCCTCGCATCGCATTTACAGGAGTATTCATATATTTTAAAACAAACACCATGAAAAAGGGGATTCATCCGGACAACTACCGCGTTGTGGCTTTCAAGGATATGTCGAACGATCATGTGTTTTTGTGCAGGTCCGCCGTCCAGACAAAAGAGACCATCGAAGTGGACGGCGAAACCTATCCCGTGTATAAGATGGAAATTTCCAACACGTCTCATCCGTTCTACACCGGTAAGATGAAGTTGGTTGACACCGCAGGACGCGTAGATAAGTTTATGAGCCGCTATCAAAAACATTACGATAAGAAGGCTGCCAACAAATAACGACGGTACGAACGTACGCCGGGCGGGCACTCGCGGAGTGCCCGCCTTTTTTTGATGCCCGTTCCGTTCGGACCGAACGGAACGGGCGAGCCGGCCGGGAATGTCTTTAGGTCGCATGCTTCGGGGCGGAGCGTGCGCAAGGAGTTTCCGGGCGGCTTTTTTCGTGATGCGGACGTTTGATTTTCCGGAAAAAAGCTTAATTTTGTGCAATTACGGCTATATTTTTCCGGCGACGGAAAGAACGAAAAATACCAAATAAATTCCATGATGAAGAAAACGTTGAAAATAGTTGTGCTGGCCAAGCAGGTGCCCGATACCCGCAACGTGGGCAAGGACGCTATGAAGGCCGACGGCACGGTCAATCGGGCGGCGCTCGCCGCTATCTTCAATCCCGAGGACCTTAATGCGCTGGAGCAGGCGCTCGTGCTCAAGGACATGTTTCCGGGCAGCCGGGTCGAGATCCTGACGATGGGGCCCGGCCGCGCTGCGGAGATTATCCGCGAAGGGATGTTCCGCGGTGCCGACGGGGGCGTGCTGCTGACCGACCGTAAGTTCGCGGGTTCCGATACGCTGGCTACCTCCTATGCGCTGTCGCGCGCGGCGCTCAAGATGAATCCCGACATCATCGTCGCTGGCCGTCAGGCCATCGACGGCGATACGGCTCAGGTCGGGCCGCAGGTCGCCGAGAAGCTGAACTGGCCTCAGGTGACCTACGCCGAGGAGATCGTCGGCATCGAGGGCGACGAGCTGCTGATCCGCCGCCGGCTGGAGCATGGCGTCGAGACGGTCGCTTGCCGCCTGCCGCTGGTGATGACCGTCAACGGAACGGCTCCCGAGTGCCGTCCGCGCCATGCGAAGCTCGTGATGAAGTACAAGCATGCGATCACGCCGAGCGAGTGCCAGCTCGACCAGGTCGGCTGCTACGCACAGCTGCGCGAGTCGCGCCCTTATCTGAACATTACCGAATGGGGCGTGGCGGATGTCGATGCCGACGATACGCAACTCGGGCTTTCGGGCTCGCCGACGAAAGTCAAGAAGATCGAGAACGTCGTGTTCGCCGCCAAGGAGGCCAAGCGCCTGAGTGCCGACGACGCCGATATCGACTCGCTGATCAAGGAACTGATCGCCAGCCATACTTTGGGATAAGAGAGATCGTACAACGCTTAAATACGGGAATATCGATGAACAACATATTCGTTTATTGTGAGATAGAGGGCGGCAAGGTGGCCGACGTGTCGCTCGAACTACTGACCAAGGGCCGCGCGCTGGCCGATACGCTGGGCTGCGAGCTCGAGGCGCTCGCGCTCGGACAAGGACTCGCCGGCGTCGAAAAGCAATTGGCCGAGTACGGCGCCGATGTCGTGCACGTAGCCGACTGCGAGTGTCTCGCGCCCTACCGCACGCTGCCGCACGCTGCGGTCGTCTGCGGCATTTTCAAGGAGGAACAGCCCCAGATCGCGCTGTTCGGAGCCACGCCAGTGGGCCGCGACCTCGGTCCGAGAGTTTCGTCGGCGCTGCACAGCGGCCTGACGGCCGACTGCACGAGCCTCGAAATCGGTCCGCATACCGAGAACAAGACGGGCAAGGTCTACGAGAACCTGCTCTATCAGATCCGTCCCGCTTTCGGCGGCAACATCATCGCAACGATCATCAATCCCGATCACCGTCCGCAGATGGCGACCGTCCGCGAGGGCGTGATGAAGAAAGAGAAAGCCCGCACGCCCGGCAAAGGCGTCGTCCGTCAGGTCGATGCGAAGAAGTACCTGAGCGACGCCGATTTCGCCGTCCGCATCATCGACCGCCAGATCGAGGAGCGCAAGATCGACATCAAGGGCGCTCCGGTCATCGTGGCCGGCGGTTACGGGATGGGCAGCAAGGAGAATTTCGATCTGCTGTTCGAGCTGGCCGGCGTGCTCGGGGCCGAGGTAGGCGCCTCGCGCGCGGCGGTCGATGCCGGCATGGCCGACCATGCGCGCCAGATCGGACAAACGGGCGTCACCGTGCGGCCGAAGCTCTACATAGCCTGCGGCATTTCGGGCCAGATCCAGCATACGGCCGGCATGGACGGTTCGGCGATGGTCATCTCGATCAACACCGACCCGGACGCTCCGATCAACAAGATAGCCGATTATGCCATTACGGGCGACGTGATGGAGGTGATTCCGAAGATGATCAAGTATTATAAGCAGAATTCGAAGTAGCGGCCGCGTCCGTAACCGATATAAAATCCGATAAACACTATGGCTAATTTCTTTTTGGACAACAAGGATCTCCAGTTCCACATGAATCATCCGCTGATGAAGAAGATCGTGGAGCTCAAGGAGAAAGGATATGCCGACAAGGACGCGTACGACTACGCGCCTGTCGATTTCGAGGACGCTCAGGACAGCTACCGCCGCGTGATGGAAATCGTCGGCGAAGTGTGCGGCGACGTGATCGCCCCGAACGCCGAGGGAGTCGATCACGACGGTCCCAAGGTCGTGAACGATCACGTGGAGTACGCTCCGGGCACGGCCCGCAATATCGAGGCGCTGCGTCAGGCCGGCCTGTTCGGGCTGACGCTGCCGCGCAAGTACGAGGGGCTGAACTTCCCGCTCGTCTATTTCGTGATGGCGAATGAGATGGTCGCACGCGCCGACGCCGGTTTCGAGAACATCTGGGGCTTGCAGGACTGCGCCGAGACGCTGAACGAGTTCGCATCCGAGGAGCTCAAGGCCAAGTATCTGCCCCGGGTATCGCGCGGCGAGACCTGCGCGATGGACCTGACCGAGCCCGATGCCGGCAGCGACTTGCAGGCCGTGATGCTGAAGGCCCATTGGGACGAGGCGAAGGGGACATGGCTCCTGAACGGCGTCAAGCGCTTCATTACCAACGGCGACGGCCATATCTCGCTGGTGCTGGCCCGCTCCGAGGAAGGCACGACCGACGCCCGGGGGCTGTCGATGTTCGTGTACGACCGCAGTCACATGGCGGTCAAGGTGCGCCGCATCGAGAACAAGCTCGGCATCAAGGGGTCGCCTACTTGCGAGCTCGTGTTCACGAACGCGCCGGCCGAGTTGGTCGGCGACCGCAAGATGGGGCTCATTAAGTACGTGATGTCGCTGATGAACGCTGCCCGTCTGGGTATCGGTGCCCAGTCGACCGGTCTTTCGGAGGCCGCTTACCGCGAAGCGCTCAAGTATGCGCAGGAGCGCATGCAGTTCGGCAAGCCGATCATCGAGTTCCCAGCCGTGGCCGAGATGCTGTCGAACATGAAAGCCAAACTCTACGGTTCGCGTGCGATGCTGTACGAGACGACGCGTTTCGTCGAGATATACAAGGATTATACTCACCTGAGCCATGACCGCAAGCTGACGCCCGAGGAGCGCGCCGAGATGAAGACATACACCCGGCTGGCCGACGCGTTCACGCCGATGCTGAAGCTGATGAGCAGCGAGTACTGCAACCAGCTAGCCTACGACGCGATTCAGGTTTTCGGAGGCTCGGGCTACATGAAAGACTACCCGATCGAGCGCATTTACCGCGACGCCCGCATCACGAACATTTACGAGGGGACCTCGCAGTTGCAGGTCGTTGCGGCGATCCGTCACGTCACTACGGGCACTTACCTGAACCAAATCCGCGAGTACGAGGCGCAGACTTACGCGGCCGATTTGGGCCATGTGCACCAGAAGCTGATCGCGATGCGCGAGCAGTACGAGCGTGCCGTCGAGAAGGTGACCGCCGCGGGGAGCAACGAGTTCATCGACTTCCATGCCCGTCGGATGGTCGAGATGGCCGCTCATATCATCATCGGCTACCTGTTGTTGCGTCAGGCGAGCGAGGTCGAGGAATACCGCGTTTCCGCCCAGCTTTACGTCAAGCACGGGGAGGCTCAGAACGCCGCCGCCGCCGAATACATCGCCCAGTCGTCGCCCGACGATCTGGACCTGATTACCGCCGTCCGGCAGGCCGAATAGTCTGAAGACGGGAAATTTCCGATACAAGGGGGAAACGCTACGAGGCGTTTCCCTTTGTTTTTCTTTTCCGCTGAAGGCGGTCGGAGGTTCCGGTGGGTTGGCTTGATAGAACCTGAAGGCAAGAAATCGTCCATCAGGGAGGGGGCGCCTCGCAACGTTTCTCTTTGTCTTTTCCGGTAAAAAAGGTCGGAACCTTCGGCCGGGGCGGGTCTGAGCGTTTTGTTTCCGGTCGGAAACGATCGGTTCGCAGGTCTCATGCGAGGACGGATTTTCGGCATGTGTCCTGGTCGTTTCGGTCGTTTCGGTCGTTTCGGTCGTTTCGGTCGTTTCGGTCGTTTCGGCAGACTTAGGTGACTCGGTTAGCGGACGGTCCGGTTGCCGTACTTCGGATACAGGGCGGCAGGGCCGGTGTCCCGGTGGATTCTTACCGACCATCCGCATTTTGTCGTCGTTTGCGGTGCGGCGTTCGTTGCGGTATCGCGACGGGGATCGATGTCGTTGATGTCAGGCGCGGTATATTTGTATGCCGAGCTGGTTGCGACAGTTCGGGAAAGCCGTCGGCCGTTCCGAGACTCCGGCTTATGCGGGGAAAGGATGCGCCGGCCGGTTCTTCCGGCGGTCGGAGAAAAGGCGTCGGGGCGGGGGGCCGTGTCGTGTCGTTTGACCGGAGCCTGGGCCTTCGTCGGTCGGGGCGTTCGTTTAGCCTGTCGGATCCGTTTTGTCCGTTTGATCTGTTGGAGCCTGTCGTTCGGACCGTCTCGTCCGACCGGAACCGGAGCGGGGTTTTCGTCGGTCGGGATGGAGTCTTCGCCTGACTTGTCCGGTACGTTTTTGTCCGGTCGGGATGATCGTTTGGATTGCTTTGTCGGTTTGGTGTCGAGGCAGGTCCGCCGTCTGATTTGTCCGGTTTGTTTGCCCTTGTCGGAAATGTCGTTCGGATCGTCTTGTTCCCGGGAGTCGGGCCGTCGGTTTCTTTTTTGCGTGAAAAGCGGTATCTTCGCCTGACAAACGTTGAACCAACGACCGATCCGATGTATATCGCACAAAGCAAGCGCAAGGAAAATATCGCCGAGTACATCCTCTACCTCTGGCAGCTGGAGGACCTGCTCCGCGCGTTGCAGTTCAGCCCCGAGGCCGTCTATTCCCAGCTCGTGCAGAAGCAGGAGCGCCTGAACGAGCAGCAAAAGCAGCAGGCGCTGGTCTGGTATATGGAGCTCGCCGGCCTGTTACGTGAGGAGGGAAAAGAGCAGAGCGGACATTTGGAGCACACGATGCACCTGATTGCCGATTTGGACAACCTGCACCGCCAGTTGCTGACGCTTCCCGCCGGCGAGAACTACCGCCGGCTCTACGGGGCAGTCGCGCCCGAACTGCCGGGACTCAAGAGCAAGCTCGGCAAGCCCGGCATGTCGGATGTCGAACTGTTCTTCCGCGCGCTCTATGCCGTGATGCTGTATCGTATCAAGGGCGACCGGAGCAAGCAGGGTTATATCGACGACGTGATCGGCCTGATCTCGCCGGTCGTGGCCGAGCTCGCCACGATGTTCCGGCGCGTCGAGCGCGGCGAGGTCGACCTGTTCGGCGATAAGAAAGAGTAGCGCCGGGCCCGGTTTCCTTGAAGCAGGGGAGGCGGGGCCTGCCTCACGGTGGCCGATATGCTGCCGGCCGGGTATTGGCCGGCCAGGTTTTCCGTTCCGTTTCTCGGAGCCTCTCGTCGATTGGGCGGTAGAAAGCTCGTTCCCGTTCCGCACTCCGAATCTCGCGCGGATGCAGTGGAGGGAGCGGACATGGGGTCGACGGGATACCGCCGGATCTCGGTTTTCGCCCGTTTCGTCCGCGAATCGTCGTCGGAATCGGGCATTTTTTCGCCCGGAACGTAGCTGTGGCCGGTCTTGTTCCCAGAGGAGAGTCGGTGCTGGCAGAAGAGAGCGGAATTGGAGCGGGATGCGGAGGTATCCCGGGGGGAAAGCGTGAAGGAATTACGGAATCGAGAAAGAAACCTTAATATAGCCGGAAATTATGAGTGATCGAATCGGGACGGTACGTGCCGTCAGTTTCAGCCCGACGGGTTCGACCCGCCGGGTGTTGAGAAGCATCGCGGCGGGTATCGGAGCCGCGCGTGTGCAGGAGGATTCGCTCGACCGTCCCGCATGGCGCGAGGCCGGCGTGCAGGTCGGGGCCGACGAGTTGCTTCTGGTCGGCATGCCGGTGTATGCGGGCCGCGTGCCGGGACTGTTTCACGGCGGCTTGCCGGTTCGGGGAACGGGCGATGCCGTCTGCGTGGTCTGCTACGGCAACCGGGCGTATGAAGACGCGCTATCGGAGCTGGTCGGGTTGACGCGCCGGGCCGGATTCCGCGTGATTGCGGCCGGAGCGTTCGTGACCGAACATTCGCTGAACGGGCGGATCGCCGCCGGGCGTCCCGACGAGGCCGATACGGCCCTTATGGAGGCGTTCGGCCGACAGGTCGCCGCCAAGCTGCGCGACCGGGCCGCATGCGAAGTTCCGATCCGGGTCCCGGGACACGAGCCTTACAAGGCTTACGCTCCGATTCCGCTGGTTCCGGAGCTCGATCCGGAGCGCTGCGAGCGTTGCGGCCGCTGCGCGCTGGTGTGTCCCGTGCAGACGATCGATCCGGGAAACTATCGCGTGACCGACCCCTCGCGGTGTATCGCTTGTTTCGCCTGCGTGCGTTACTGCCGTGCCGGAGCGAGATCGCTGGCCGAGCCCGCGAGGTCCGCTTTCGAGCGGAAAATGGAAGCGCTCCGCGAGGCTTGCCAAGCGAGGCGCGAGCCCGAGACATTTCTGTGACCGCGCGGTCTGCGGACGGCCGCGGACGTTTCGGGCGGATCGCTTTTCCCGTACCGTGGGCGATGGGTCCCCGGCCTGAGGAAAGGACGGCGGTGCGGAGGGTTTCGGCTCGCAGGCGGCGGAGCGTCTGTCCGCTTGCCGTGCACGGTCTCTGTCCGGCGCAGCCTCCGTTCTTTGTTACGAATGCTACGGCCATCCCGACGGATGCCGGAACTTAAAAACGATTTGTACAGTGATTCTTTCTACCGCCTATCTCGGAAACGTGCAGTACTATACGAAGCTGCTGAGCGGCCGGGCGCAGATCGACCTGCACGAGCACTACCAGAAGCAGAGCTGTCGCAACCGCTGCGACATTCTGTCGACCGGCGGGCCCACGACGCTCGTCGTTCCGGTGTGCCGGCCCTCGGGCGAGCGCGTTCCGGTCCGGGACATCCGGATCGACCGCACGAAAAAGTGGCGGCATCAGCATTTTCAGGCGCTCGTGTCGGCCTACCGTCGCTCGCCCTATTTCGGCTATTACGAGGAGCGGTTCGCCGCCGTTTACCGGAAGCGGCACGATTTTCTGGTCGATCTGAACGAGGAGCTCCAGTCGCTCGTGCTCGAGCTGCTGCGCGCCGATCCGCCGGTCGGGCATACCGAGCGTTATGCCGAACATGTGCCCGATGGAGAGGACTTCCGCCATTGCATCTCGCGCAAGCCCCGGCTGTCGCGCCCCGATCCCGATTTCGCGCCGCAACCCTATTATCAGGTGTTTTCGGAGCGGATGCCGTTCGTCCCGAACCTGTCGATCGTCGATCTGCTTTTCTGCGAGGGACCCTCGGCCGCCGGCGTGCTGGCCGCTTCGGTTCCGTCCGCCGGCGTGCATCCGTCGCTTGCTCGCTGACGGAGGGCGGGGCGCGGCCGGACGACCCTCGGTTAGATAAAGTCAGGCGTAGGGGATAATTCTTTTGAATGGCTGTGGAAGGCCGGACTTGGAATTTGAACCTGCGCCTTTCTTTTTTCCTCGGGCGCGGTGTTCGGAAATATAAATCACCCGGCCATGTTACGGTTCCCGTTCCGCACATACCGTTCGCTACTCGTTCCGGCGCGCGGAGACTGTCGGTTCTCGGTTATTTTTTCTTCGGTATTTTCGAGTCTATCGAGATGTCGAAACTCCCTTTGGGCGGATAGTTTATGGGAGCGAAAAATTCGTTGAGGGTAATATCGTAGAATTTACACAATAATGATATGGAAAATAGAGTAGGAAAAGAGAGACCGGTCTCAAAATGAGGAACATCCAAACGAGTGCACTCAACAACATATTCCAACGAATAGCCTCGTTCGATTCGTAGTTGTCGCATACGTTTTGCGACTAATTTTACTAATATGTCGTCCTTACGTTTCAGATACACCAATTATTATTTTACAAAATTGGATTCATTATTTGGTCTTCGATATGGTTATTTAGTCATAAAAAACATGACTATATAGTCATGTTTTGAAAAATGTTTTATCTTTGTGCATATCATTGTTCAACGAATAGTACGGATTATGTTACCTTTGCGTAGTTATTACTTGCGGCAGTAGAACCGTACATATTTTGGTTTAGGCATTTTTCGCAAAATCCAACTTCCACTTTTGTACTTACATGGCGAAATTTGTCCGAAACCTGAGCTCTGCCCTATTTTTGAATAGGGCAAGTTCGGGCGTAGGGGAGATTCCTTATGTAAGGGCTGTGGAAGGCCGGATTTGGGGAATTGAACCTGCGCCTTTCTTTTTTACCGGTGCAGCGTTCGGAAATATAAATCACCCGGCCATGTTACGGTTCCCGTTCCGCACATACCGTTCGCTACTCGTTCCGGCGCGATGCAGTCGCCGGACGGTCGGGCATTTCCCTTTATCGATTCATACGGACCGTGCGCTGCGGCGCTTTCTCTGCGTCCTGCGTCGGGGCCCTCTGCCGTTTCGCTTGCGGCGAATGTCGGGCGGACGACTGCCGGCCGCTTTCTTGCGCCGGTCGGGCGCTTCTCTGTCTGGCCGGAGCTTTCATGGTCCGTATCCGCTTGGGCCGGTCCGGCGTCCGTTGCCGGAGCGCGGCGGTCCGGCGGGTTCGGGACGGCAGAAAAATCGGACCGGACCGACCGTTCCCGCTCGTTGGTTCGCAATGCCGTGTGTCGGGAAGGCCGGTCTCCGGTCCGAAAGTCAGAATGTGCAAAAGCTCCGCGAGGCCCTAGGATTGCCTGGAGTAAGCGCGGGTCGTCCGTACGGCACCGAGCCGCTCCTGCGCGGCGACGGACGACCTGCGCTTTCCGTTTCGCTTTTTTAGGTAGCTAAGTTATGACATAATTTATAGAGTTATTTCGCAAAATATGAAATTTTGATAAAACGGTATGGCCTTCGGGCGAATGAGGCCATTCCCGAATGGCCGGGACTCCCTCACCCGGTTCCGGCCATTTAAAAATTCCGCTACCGCATGATCCGACAGACCGACCATACGATGCCTGCCTGCGACCCATCTTCCTGCGCCGGGACCGTTCCGGCCCGGGACCGGCTGAGGATCGTCCTGCAATATTCGGGCGAGCGCTCCTACAACGCTTTGGCCCTACGTCTCGGCCTCAAGCGCAGCGAAAACCTCTACCGGATACGGAAAGGCTACAACGGCATCAGCATGGATCTGGCCCTGCGTATCCGGAACATCTGTCCGTCGCTGAGCCTGAGCTGGCTTCTCGGAGGGGAGGGGGACCCCGAGGCTCCCGACCGGACTTCTGCCGAGGCCGCTTCCGCCGAGGTGCTCTACCTTCCGCTCTATCCCGACCTGCTCTCTTTGGACCGGGACTTTCGGCCTGGGGAGGATCGACGAATTCCGTTTCCTTCCTGGCTGTGTCACGAGGCCGAGGCGGCCGTTTCCTGTTGCAGCGACGCGCTGTCGCCCCGTCTCCTGCCCGGCGATTGCATGCTTCTCGCCCGGACGCCGGCCGAGTCCATCGTGTTCGGCCGAGCTTATGTCGTCGTTGTCGGAGAGGCCCGGCTGTGCCGGATTATCCGCAAGGGCGAGTCGCCGGAGCGCGTCCGGCTCGTTTCGCTGAAACCGGGCAAGTACGACGAAATCGCCGTCCCGAGAACGGAGATCGACGGCCTTTACCGGATATGCGGCACCTTCCGGTACTGGGCCGATTGAGCGGGTGAACGGGTGAGCGGGTGAATGAGTGGGTGAGGGTGAATGGGCGGAACGGGTGAGCAGCGGTTCTGCAACTCCGTCGGGTCGGTGGCCGAGGGGGACGATACCGGCGGCCCGGGTCCCATGCGTTTCCGGGGCTCCGACCGTTTTCGCGCCGTTTCCGTTTCCTTATTGAGCTTGCGGCTCCTTCGTTTCTCCGGCCGGGCTGCCGCTACCGGATGTAAACGGTCGCTTCGTCCTCGCCGGCGTTCGTGCGGGCTTGCAGCCGGTTGGCTCCGCGCCGCATCTCGACGCCTTCCCATACGAACGTGCCGTTCGTGCCGGTCTTCGCGCCCAGCGAGGCGCCGTTGAGCCACAGCTCGACCTGATCGGCGTTCGAGTAGACGCGTACGGTCTGCGTCGTCCGGGGCCGGCGGTTCCAGCGTTTCTCGGCGATCCATACCGTCGGTTCGGTACGGTTCCAGTTGGCCTTGTAGAAGTAGAAGGCGTCCTTGCGGTACTTGCGGTCGAAGGTGACCAACCCCCGGTCGTCGACGCCCGTGCCCTCGCCCCAGTTGCGCCCTGCGGCGCCGTAGTCGAACATGTTGGCGACGAACCAGCCCCACAGGAAAGGCGAACCGTCGATGTAGGGATAATACTGCTCGTGCAGGTAGGTTTGCCAGCGCTCGGGATGCCAGTTGCCCAGATAGTCGGGGCGGTAGAGCGAGTCGTCCTGATGATAGATCGACGCTCCGGCTCCGTAGCTGATGCCCGAGCAGAGGCTGCCCCAGTTGGTCCGCAACTGGTCGAGCCATACCTTGATGTCCGACGGCAGCCCTTCCTTCCATCCGTAGTTGTGGTCCCATACGACCAGATCGGTTACGAAATTGATCTTGCCGTCCTGGTTGCTCGTGGCGCTGGTCAGGCGCGAGGGGTCTTCCAACATGGCCAGCGAGTTCAGCTCCTTGACGTACGCGGTCGGGTCGTCGCCCCGGGGCGTCTGGTCGAAGAAGATGCCCCAAACCGCTACGGACGGATGGTTGAACTGCTGGAATATCATTTCGCGCAGCTGGTCGCGGCCGTTGTCGCGGAATGCCTCGGTGTTGATATAGCCCCTGTCGGTCATGTAAGCCGGGCCGATCAGCGGCAGCTCGCTCAGTACGACGAGGCCCCGGCGGTCGCATTCGTCATAGAAGCTCTCGTTATGCGGATAAGCCGCCGCGCGGACCGCATTGGCGCCCATTTCGGCGATCAGGTCCAGGTCCTCGGCGATCTGATACGGCGTCAATGCGTTGCCCACCGACGCCCGGTCCTCGTAGTGCGATACGCCCCGCAGCCGGTACGGCGACCCGTTGAGCAGGAAGCCCTGTTTCGGATCGACGCTGAAGTAGCGGAGCCCGAGCGGAACGGTCACCTCGTCGCATAGCAGACTGTCGTCCATAAGCCGGACGATCACGTCGTACATGAACGGATCGGCCGTGCCGTTCCACAGTCTCGGATTGTCCATCGCGATCGGTACGGAGACCGATCCCCGTCCCTCGGCCGGAACCCGGAAACGGGCGTGCTCCGAGGCCACCGTGTCGCGCATGGGCGTGACGACGGTCGCCGTGACGCTCAGCAAACGGTCCCGAAGGCCGTCGATGCGGACGACCGCCTCGAGCTCGGCTCGCTCGCGGGATACGCTTTTCTGATGCACGTACACGCCCTGCGAGCCGTAATGGTTGACCGCGATGTGCGAGGGCTCGGTGACGATCAGATCGACGTCGCGGTACAGTCCGCCGTAGATGTTGATGTCGCCCGCCGTCGGAAGCACGTCGAGCCGGGGCGCGTTGTTGACGATCGCCCACAGCAGGTTCTGCTCGCCGTAGCGCAGGTAGCCGGTCAGCTCGAACGTGAAAGCCCCGAACCCGCCGCGATGTTCCCCGACGTGACGGCCGTTGACGATCAGGTCGGTAACCGTCCCGGCGCCCGAGAAGCGGATGAAGACGCGCTTGTTGCGCCACTCGAGCGGCACTTGGATGTCCTTCATGTAGTTGCCCACGCCCCGGAAGTAGTCGTTCTTGCCGCCGAGCGCATCGTTGTTCCATGTGTGGGGCAGGTTCACGTTCTGGGCCCGGTCGCTGCTTCCCTCGCTGTAGCTGAAGAACCGCCAGTCGCGGTTGAGGTTGATGACTTCGCGCGCCGGCAGCCCGAGGCACGCGGTCAGCAGCACGAGGAGAATTCCCGCTTTTTTCATGTCGTTCGATTTACGGACAAAATTAATACAAAACCCGAAAAACCGTCCTCTGATCTCGTAAGTATTCTATTGTGTCTTCGATTAGGAATTCGAGAATATGCTATCGACGGCAAAAATATCGTCCATACCGCAACAGGCATTAGGTCCTGAATTTCCGTCGTCTCCGGCGGCGGGCGTGCCGCCGTACGGTTTCTCACAGGTGCGATGGGACCGTGTCCGGGCCTTTCCCGTCATGGCAGGGACGGCCCGCGGGGCCGGAAAGCGCGCCGAGCCGGTCCTGTGCGGCTGTCGTTTTTTCCCGCCTGAGGCCCGGACCGATACTTTATTCCCCGTATTCCTCGGCTTTCGGAGCGGAACGGGGCCGATTTTTCGCCCGGCCGTTTTGCTTTCACGCATAGTTGCGGTATCTTCGTACCGGGTATCGGTTTTTAAGGGGATGTCCCGTGCGTCCGGCCGGGACGCTCCGTACCCGCCAAGTAAAGAACGGAGAAATGCACGCTTTCGATATAATCGTCGGCATTCCGCTGGCTTATGCGGCGTACAGGGGATTCCGGAGCGGGATCGTCGCACAGTCTTGCGGCTTGCTGGGACTCGTCGCGGGGGTCTGGCTGGCTTCCCGGTACGGGGAGGCGGCCGGATTGTGGATGCGCGTCGATCCGTCGGCAGCCCGCGTGGCCGGATTCGTGGCGATCCTGCTGCTCACGCTGCTCGGGATCGCGCTGCTGGGGCATTTGCTGAAGGGCCTGTTCCGACTGGCCGGCCTCGGCCCGATAGACGCCGTGGGCGGACTGCTGCTCGGCGTCGTCAAAATGGCTCTGATCCTGAGCCTGCTGCTCGGCGCGTTCGAGACCGTGAACCGCAGCGCGGGCTGGGTGGGCGAGCAAAGTTATGCGCGGGCCGTTCTTTATAAGCCCGTCCGCGAGGTGTCGCGGTGGGTTTTCCCTTACCTGAGCCGGGCGGCGGAGAAGCTCGCCGACCGGGAAAACACGAGCGAATGAGCATGGAGAAGCGATCGACGGCATTGGTTATCAAGAGCACCGGCAGCTGGTACGCGCTCCGCGACGTCCGCAGCGGGCGCCCGCTTGCCGGACGGATTCGGGGCAGCTTGCGTTTGCGGGGCAGCCGCTCCACCAATCCGGTGGTGGTCGGCGATCGGGTCGAGTACGAGACGGCCGACGACGGTACGGCCGCGATCGTCGGCGTCTGTCCCCGCAGCAACTACATCATTCGCCGCTCCCCGAACCTGTCGAAAGAGTCGCATATCATCGCGGCGAACGTCGATCAGGCTTTCCTGGTCGTGTCGCTGTACCGCCCGGCCACGAACAACGAGTTCATCGACCGCTTTCTGGTGACGGCCGAGGCGTATCGCGTACCGGCGACGCTCGTGCTCAATAAGTGCGATCTGTATGTGACCGACGAGCTGCGCGAGACCCGGGCCGCCTTCCTGCACGCGTATTCGCTGGCCGGCTACGAGGTGTTGGAGACGAGCGCCGAGCGGGGCGACGGAGTGGAAGCGCTGAAAGCGCGTCTGACGGGGAAAGTCTCGCTGCTGTCCGGCAATTCGGGCGTCGGCAAGTCGTCGCTGATCCGGGCGGTCGATCCCTCGCTGGACGTCCGCACGGGCGAGGTCTCGGCGAGCAGCCGCCGGGGGAAGCATACGACGACTTTCTCGGAGATGTATCCGCTCGAGGAGGGCGGCTATCTGATCGATACGCCGGGCATCAAGGGCTTCGGCCTGATCGACATCGCCGACGACGAAGTGTGCCGCTATTTTCCCGATCTGCTCCGCCATGCGTCGGGCTGCGCATACTACAACTGCACGCATACGCACGAGCCTTCGTGCGCGGTCAAGGAGGCCGTCGCGCAGGGCCTGATCGCTCCGTCGCGCTACGAAAGCTATCTCAAACTGCTCGAGGATGACAAGAAATACCGAAAATGACGACTCGCGGCGGACCGCGCGAATGATCGAATACCTGTCCGGGTTCATGCTGCCCGGACGCGAGAAGGTGCTCAGGGAAACGCTGGCGAACCGCACGCGCTACATGACGATCTGTCTCGAGAATACCTACCATCCGCAGAACGCCAGCGCACTGGTGCGCAACTGCGAGGCGTTCGGCATACAGGATATTCATACGGTCGAGACGGTTTGCCGCTTCACGCCCAACGCGAATATCGTGCGCGGGACCGACAAGTGGGTCGATATACGCAAGCATCCCGATACGCCTTCGCTCGTGGGCGACCTGCGGGCACGGGGCTACCGCATCGTAGCCACCTCGCCGCATGCCGACGACCGGACGCCCGAGACGTTCGACGTCGAGGCCGGGCCGTTCGCGCTGTTCTTCGGTACGGAGCATGCCGGGATCAGCGAGGAGGTCGTCGCGGCGGCCGACGAGTTCGTCCGCATTCCGATGTGCGGTTTCGTCGAGAGCCTGAACGTGTCGGCCTCGGCGGCCATCCTGCTTTACCTGCTCTCGTCGCGGTTGAGGGCGAGCGGCGTGCCGTGGCGCATTCCGGAGACCGAGCGCGACGAAATCCTGCTGCGCTGGATGCGCTCGACCGTGCGCGATTCCGAACGCATTCTCCGGCGGGGAGGATTTTAGACAGGCTTTCCGTTGCCCGCGCGCCTCTTTCGATATGGGGCGGCTCCGGTTCGGGGCGGAGTTTGGAAGCGTTGCGCGTCCGGTCCGTATCGCTCGTTCCTCGATCCCGAACTTTTCCGGATCGAAAGGCCCGTCGATACTTGCGTCCGGGGATCGTGCTCTGGCTGCCGGTCGCGGGGATTCCCGCGCGATGTTTCCGGGGGACCGGTCGCTGTTGCGTGCCGCTCTCCGTTTCCCGTTGCGGGGCACGCTTCATGCAAGCGCTTTTCGACGGGACGGAGCGAAAAAAAAACCGAAAAATGGGTTATTCGCAATTTTTGGCTACCTTCGCAACACGGAAATGCGGCTCGTCGCCGAGGAAGCCTCCGCCCGACAGCCCGGCTCTGCGCGTTTGCGGAAGACCGGATATGGTTTAACGAACGTTTGATGCTGTATGGATGATGATGCGGAACAGAATAGCTGCGGTATCCTACCTGAATACCATCCCCTTTATCTACGGTATCGAACATGCCGGCGCGGGCCTGCATGCGGAGTTGCTGCTTTCTCCTCCGCGAGGCTGCGCCGAGGCGCTGCGCGACGGTAAGGCCGATCTGGCGCTGATACCCGTCGCCGCCATTCCGGGGATTTCTGACCTGCGTATCGTGACGCCTTACTGCATCGGAGCCAGCGGCCCGGTGCGGACGGTCGTGCTCGCAAGCGCCGATCCGTTGGAGAACGTCGATACGGTCTATCTCGACAGCCATTCGCTCACTTCGGTCCGTTTGGTCCGCTTGCTGGCCGCCAAGCTGTGGAAAAGGGAGTTCCGCTGGCGCGAGCTCGACGATTTCTCGGTGTTGGACGATCCGAATCCCCGCACCGGATACGTAATCATCGGCGATAAGGTGTTCGCCCGCGAGGCCGCTTTCCGCTATCGCTACGACCTGGCCGAGCAGTGGCGACTGCTGACCGGCCTGCCTTTCGTGTTCGCCGCATGGGTCGCGCGCGGCGGCGTGCCGGAGGCTACGGTCGACTCGCTGACCGAAGCGCTGGCTTACGGCACGGCCCATATCGACGAAGCGATCCGCCGCTACGGGTACGGCGACCGTCCGTATGCGCGCGATTATCTGACCCGGAATATCGATTTCGTTTTCGACGAGCAGAAGCGTCGGGCGATGGAGCTCTACTGGGAGGAGGGACTCCGCATAGAGCCTCCGATCAATCCCGGCTGAACTTCCCGCTGAAGGCTCGTGCGGGAAAGGGAAAGCCCTTTCCGATTGCTCACTTCTAACGACCGAAAACATGATTACGATATACCTCAAGCAATATAACAAGATCGTACGCAACGCCGACGTCAGGCTGTTCGACGATCTGGGCTACGACGACATCCTCTGGATCGATCTGCTCTCGCCGACGATCAAGGAGCAGAAAGCCGTCGAGAATTTCATGGAGATCAATCTCCAGACCCGGCAGCAGGTCGAGGAGATCGAAAGTTCGTCGAAGTATTCCGAAACCGAGAACGCGATCATCTGCAACTCGAACTTTTTCATGCCGACCGGCGACTCGTTCAGCATCGAGCCCGTGTCGTTCATCATCGCCGAGGGCGTGCTCGTGTCGGTGCGCTTCAACGAATTCCGAACCTTCACCGAGAGCGCTAAGCGGCTGCAGATGAACTATCGGGCTTTCCCGACGGGCTATCATCTGCTGATTTCGATTCTGGAGGTCCGTATCGACTTCGATGCCGACCTGGTCGAGGCGCTGGCGAAGAACATCGCGGCGCTGAGCAAGGAGATCAGTCTGAGCGACTCGGTCGACAAGCAGATGCTTACGCGCATCAGCCATTTGCAGGAGAACACGATGCTGATCCGAGAGAACATCTTCGACCGCCAGCGCATCCTGTCCGGCATCCTGCGCAGCGAACGCTTCCCGAACGACATTTATCCGAAGCTGCAACTGATGATCAAGGATGTCAACTCGCTGATCAACCATGCCGATTTCAGTTCCGAGCGACTCGACTACATGCAGGACACGGCGCTGGGTCTGATCAGCATCGAGCAGAGCAACGTGACGAAAATCTTTACCGTCGCGTCGCTGTTCTTCCTGCCTCCGACGATGATCGCCAGCATCTACGGCATGAACTTCGTGGGCATTCAGGAGCTGCACTGGAAGTACGGCTATCCGTTCGCGCTCGGACTGATGGTGCTGGCCAGCGCGCTGACCTATTTGTTCTTCCGCTGGAAAAAATGGCTGTAAGCCGAATCGCCGCTGCGGGCCGCAATGCCTCGCAGCCGCTCGTAACGATAACCGCCATGAAAAGAAAATTCCTGTCGTTGCTGCTCGCGCTGTGCGCGGTCGCGGCGCTCCGCGCGGGGGACTCCTCTTCCCGTCCGTTGATCTATATGTTCCCGATCCGGGAGCCGATCATGCCTTCGGTCGAGCGTCTGACCGCCAAGTGTCTTGCCGAGGCACGGGAAATGGGCGCCGATGCGGTGCTGATTCAAATGAATACGTACGGCGGTCTGGTCGACGCGGCCGACTCGGTGCGCACGGCGTTGCTCGGAAGCCCGATCCCGGTTTGGGTCTGGATCGACAATCAGGCCGCTTCGGCCGGAGCGTTGATCGCGCTGGCTGCCGACAGCATTTACATGCGTCCCGGCGCATCGATCGGGGCCGCCTCGGTCGTGGACCAGTCGGGCAGGCCGATGCCCGACAAGTTCCAAAGCTTCATGCGGGCTATGATGCGTGCGACGGCCGAGTCCCACGGGAAGGTGATCGAGCGGATCGACGGAGGGGATACCGTCTGGCGCTGGCACCGCGATCCGTTCGTGGCCGAGGCGATGGTGGGTCGGAGCGCGGGCGACAGCACGACGCTCCGCGTGTTGACGCTGACGGCCGACGAAGCCGTGCAGAGGCATTTCAGCGAGGGCAGCGCCTCGTCGGTGGCCGAGGTGTTGCAGCGGGCCGGCGTCGAGGACTATACGCTCTACGTGTACGAGCCCACGACGCTCGACCGCGTGCTGGGCTGGCTGATGAATCCGGTGGCTCAGGGCATTTTCATCATGCTGATCATCGGGGGCATTTATTTCGAGCTGCAGACGCCCGGCATCGGTTTTCCTTTGGTGACCGCCGTGCTCGGGGCGGTGCTCTATTTCGCGCCGCTCTATCTCGAAGGAGTAGCACAGAACTGGGAGTTGCTGCTGTTCGTCGTCGGACTGCTGCTGCTCGCCGTCGAAATATTCGTGTTGCCGGGCTTCGGCATCGCGGGCGTCGCCGGAATCGCCGCCGTCGTCACGGGTCTGGCCTTTGCGGCGATCGACAACGAACTGTTCCGTCACGTTACCTCGGGCGAGGTGTCGGTCGCATGGGTCGTCCGGCCGTTCGCCGTAGTGATCGTCAGCTCGGTGACGGCTTTCGTGGCCGCGCTGTGGCTCGGACGCCGTTTCTTGACCGGCTCCTCGCCTCTCCGCGAGCGGATCGTTCTTACTACCCGCATGACGCCCGAACAGGGCTATGTCGGTCAGCAGCCGTCGCTGCCGGATCTGATAGGGCGGACCGGTACGGTCACGGCCGTGCTGAGGCCCTCGGGCAAGGTGCTTGTCGACGGGACCTATTACGAGGCGGTCGCCGAGGACGGACTCTACATCGAGCGCGGCGCCGTCGTGGAAATCGTCCGTGCCGAGGGCGGGCTGCTCTATTGCCGGCGGGCCGCAGGGCAGGCTTGACCGGGTGGCTTCCGATAGAGGCCGATCGTCAAAAAATATGCTTTTCTTGGACTATGTTGTTGGTTGCTTGATAAAAAAACGTTAGATTTGCAGTCGCTTTGAGAAGACTCTTCCTGAGGAAAGGAGTAGCCAAGGCGACGATAAAACTTTTAATTTCATTACAATGGGTTATTTGAATGCAGACAAAAAGCAGGAGCTTTTTGCGAACTACGGGAAGTCTAATACCGATACCGGCTCGCCCGAGAGCCAGGTGGCGCTATTTTCCTACCGTATCAACCACCTCACCGCACATCTGAAGAAGAACAAGAAGGACTTCGGCACGCAGCGCTCGCTGTTGCGTCTGGTCGGTAAGCGCCGCCAGTTGCTCGAATACCTTAAGAAGGTTGATATAGAGAGATATAGAGCTATAGTAAAGGCTTTGGAGCTCCGGAAATAGCCGGGTGTTCCCATGCGGAATGGAGCTGCCCTCCGGGGCAGCTTTATTCTCTTTTTAAGACGGTTTTCCCGCCGATGGCCCGTCCGCGTCGAAGGTGCGCACAATCAACGAAGTAACAGGACACTAAGAGAATTGAAATAATGTATTACAACGCAACACGAAAGGTGATTCCATTGAGCGGGGACCGCGAGATAATCATCGAAACCGGAAAACTGGCCAAGCAGGCCGACGGTTCGGTCGTCGTGAAGCAGGGCAACACGATGCTGCTCGCCACGGTGACCGCCGCCAAAGAACCCAAGGACGACTGCGACTTCATGCCGCTGTCGGTCGAGTACAAGGAGAAATACGCTTCCTGCGGACGCTTCCCGGGCGGCTTCCTCAAACGCGAGGCCCGTCCGTCGGACTACGAGATTCTCGTGTCGCGTCTGATCGACCGCGCTTTGCGTCCGCTGTTTCCCTCGGATTTCCATGCCGAGGTTTTCGTGACGGTCAATTTGATTTCGGCCGACAAGGATATTATGCCCGACGCGTTGGCCGGTCTGGCCGCGTCGGCGGCGCTGGCCGTGTCGGACGTGCCGTTCGGCGGCCCGATTTCCGAGGTGAGGGTGGCCCGCATCAACGGCGAGTTCGTGATCAATCCTACCTTCTCGCAGAACGTCGATTCCGATCTCGACATCATGGTCGGGGCGACGATCGACAACATCCTGATGGTCGAAGGCGAGATGAAAGAGGTTTCCGAGGCCGTGATGCTCGATGCGATCAAGTTCGCCCACGAGGAGATCAAGAAACACTGCGCCGCTCAGATCGAACTGAGCAAGGAGCTCGGCAAGGATGTCAAGCGCGTTTACTGCCATGAGACCAACGACGAGGAGCTGCGTCGTCAGGTAATCGAGGCTACTTACGACAAGGCTTACGAGATCGCCAAGGCCATGACCTCCAAGCACGAGCGAATGGACCGTTTCGACGCGTTGGAAGCCGAGTTCGAGGCTCGTTTCAGCGAAGAAGAGCTCGCCGAGAAGAAAATGCTGATCAAGCGGTATTTCCACGACGACGTGCTGAAAAAGGCGATGCGCAACATGATCCTCGACGAGGGAATTCGTCTCGACGGCCGTCGTACGGACGAAATTCGCCCGATCTGGTGCGAGATCGATTATCTGCCGGGAGCTCACGGTTCGGCGATTTTCACCCGGGGCGAAACGCAGTCGCTGACGACCGTAACGCTCGGCACGAAAATGGACGAAAAGCAGATCGACGACGTGCTGGTTCAGGGAACCGAGCAGTTCGTGCTGCATTATAACTTCCCTCCGTTCTCGACCGGAGAGGCGCGTCCCGCGCGCGGGCTCTCGCGCCGCGAGATCGGGCACGGCAACCTGGCTTGGCGCGCGCTCAAGCCGATGGTTCCCGTCGGAGAGGAGAACCCTTATGCCGTTCGCGTGGTATCGGACATTCTCGAGTCGAACGGCTCGTCGTCGATGGCTACCGTTTGCGCCGGCACGCTGGCGCTGATGGATGCCGGCGTAAAGCTCAAGAAGCCTGTTTCGGGCATAGCGATGGGGCTGATCACCGATACGAAGACGGGCAAGTACGCCGTGCTCTCCGATATTCTGGGCGACGAAGATCATCTGGGCGACATGGACTTCAAGGTGACCGGAACCAAGGACGGTATTACCGCGACCCAGATGGACATCAAGGTCGACGGCTTGTCGTACGAGGTGCTCGCCAAGGCGCTCGAGCAGGCCAAGCAGGGCCGCTTACATATTCTTGGCAAGATACTTGAGACGATTCCTGCTCCGAGGCCGGAGTTCAAACCGCATGTGCCGCGCATTGAGCAGATCATCATTCCGCAGGATTTCATCGGCGCGGTGATCGGTCCGGGCGGCAAGGTGATTCAGGAAATTCAGAAGAGCACCGGTACGACGATTACGATCACCGAGAAGGACAACAAGGGCTTCGTCGATATTTTCGGCGAGAACAAGGATGCGCTGGAGGCTGCCTTGGCTCGTATCAAGGGAATCGTGGCGATGCCCGAGGTCGGCGAGGTATACAAAGGTAAGATCCGCTCGATCGTGGCTTTCGGCGCGTTCGTCGAGATTCTGCCGGGAAAAGACGGGCTGCTGCACATATCCGAAATTGCCAACAGGCGTTTCGAGACGATGGAGCAGACCGGGCTTAAAGAGGGCGATATGATCGAGGTCAAACTGATCGGTCTCGATCCGAAAAACGGAAAGTTGAAACTCTCTCGCAAAGCGTTGTTGAACGGCAAGAAAGAGTAGACAGTCCGAGAAGAAGGGAGCAAGCCGAGTCCGCAAAAGGGGAAGTGCCAAAAATAAATTATTTTTCTATTGTAATTTAAAATATATTCTTATTTTTGTGAGACTCAACTATGCCTTTGAAAACGAACGAATTAAAAAGTAGGAATAAAACTAATTAACTTTAAAGCATTGATTATGAAAAGGTTTGTAAAAAGTTTCATGCTCGCTTCTTTAGCAGTTCTGCTTGCCAGCTGTAACTGCTACAACAAGATGTTGAAAAAAGTGGACAGAATCGATGTTTCCGCTACGCCTGCCGTTGTTACTCTCAAGGGCAATAACGCCGTGACGGACATCAAAGTAAACTTCCCCGCCAAATATTTCAACAAACGGGCCGTACTGAAGATCACACCGGTACTCGTATTCGAGGGCGGCGAAATCGCCGGTACTCCGAAGTTCGTTCAGGGCGAGAAAGTGAAGGACAACTACGAGGTGATCTCGTACAAGCAGGGAGGTTCGTACACCCAGAGCGTATCGATTCCCTATGACAAGCGTGCGAAGATTTCGACGTTGGAGTTGCGCATCGAGTCCAAGTGCTCGAAGAACTGCGGCAAGAAACGCAAACAGTTCCTGCCGTTCGCTGCCATTCCCGTTGCCGAGGGCGTTAGCACCGTGCAGCTGCTGGCCGACAACGCCGCTTACCTGACGATCATGCCCGACAACTTCAAGCGCGTGACGACGATCACCAAGGATGCCGAGATCATGTATCAGATCAACCGTTCCAATGTGCGTCCGGGCGAGCTGACCAAAGAGCAGGTCAAGATGTTCGAGGACTTCGTGAAAGAGTATTCCAACAAGGATCGCGCAACGTTGGGCAACGTATATGCCAAGGGTTATGCATCGCCCGACGGTCCGGTGAAGTTCAACGACGAGCTCTCGAAGAAGCGTAGCGAGAGCGGTCAGGAAGCGATCGCCAAGAAGCTCTCGAGCGTTAACCCGAAATACGATATCGCCGCTTACGGTGAGGACTGGGAAGGCTTCAAGGAACTGGTTTCCGCATCGGACATCGAAGACAAGGATTTGATTCTTCAGGTGCTGGCTATGCAGGACAACCCTGTAAAGCGTGACGAGGAGATCAAGAGCATGACGGCTGTGTTCGAAGTGCTGGCTAAGGAGATTCTGCCTCAGCTGCGCCGTACGAAGCTGATCGCCGACGTGGATATCGAAGGTCGCACCGATGCCGAAATCAAGGAGGCCGCTGCCAAGAATATCGACGTTCTGAGCGAGGAGGAGATGCTGTATGCCGCTACGCTGACCGACGACAACGCCGCCAAGCTGAAAGCATACGAAGCTGCCGCCAGCAAGTATAACAGCGTTCGCGGTTACAACAATGCCGGCGTGATCCTCGCCAAGGAAGGCAAGCTGGCACAGGCTAAGGCTCAGCTCGACAAGGCTGCCGCTATGAGCAAGGATGCCGCTATCACGAACAATCTGGGCGTAGTGGCGCTGATGAACGGCGATCTGGCTACCGCACAGAAGTACCTGTCGGCTCTGAACACCGCCGATTCGAAAGCCAACATGGGTCTGGTAAATCTGGCCGAGGGCAACTATGCCGAGGCTGCCAAGACGCTGTCGGGCTACGATCTGGCCGTGGCCGAAGTGCTGAACGGCAACTTGTCCAAGGCCAAGTCGATTCTGGCCGGCGAGAACTCGGCCGATGCCGATTATCTGAAGGCTGTCATCGCTATGCGCGAGGGTAACTCGAGCGCTGCCATGTCGAACCTCAAGAGCGCCGTAGCCAAGGATCCCTCGATGAAGGATCAGGCCGTGAACGATGTCGAATTTGCCAAGCTGTTCGGAACGAGCGAATTCCTCGCTTTGTAAGACAGACATAGCATAGAATATTTTCGAAAAAGTCCGCCCCGGTGGCGGACTTTTTCGTGTTGTTTTCGTCGCTATGACAGGAGGAAGAAATGTTTTTCAGGACGGTTTTTGTCGGACGGAGAGCAGGATTTGTTATGGACCGGAGAACCGATGACCGGAACCAATCTTGCTGGCAGAGCGTTCGGATTATATGGAATGTGCGAAGGCGCCCCATCCCTGTGCATGTGCGGGGATAGCTCGGGCTCTGACTGTCGAATCCGAAGGAAACTTTCGGGGAGATACCGGGAACTAAATGGCTGCAGAGTATGGAGCCTTATAGCTGCGGGGAGGAAATTGACAACTCGAACAGAATGCGGTCTTCGGACGATACTCGCTCCGGCCTGTTGTTATGTCCGGTATCCGGGTGAGGCGCCTTTTCTGAGTGGAGCCATCCGTTTTGTCGCGGTTGTGCTGCGGATCGTCCGAATGGCGAGGATGAAGGTTGACTATTTCGTTTTATCGAACTGCTTCGGGGCGGTTCGTTTTATCCCGGCAAATGAGGGCATCGATTCGGTGCGTATTCCGTTCTATTCGAAAACAATTCCAACAGAAGCTCCGAGCGGAAAGAGGGTAGTGATGCCCAGTCCTTGCCCGTAATCAGGATATAGTGGTAGCATAAGGTTGAGTGTGCAGTTGTTATGGAATTTCCCGAGTAGAAAGAGGGTCGGGAACGGAGGCTTTCTCTTGTCCCGAGAATTTCGTGCCGGAGATAAGAACGGCCGGTAAACGGGTGCGGCCGACGGATGACGCTTGGGGAAAATAGGCTTGTATGAAAAGCGACGCGCTAACGCGTCGCTTAATCATGTTTTCGTTTTTTTGATCACATTTCTTTGCCCGATTATATACTTTGCCATACCGACTTTCGAGTTCTCCGTTTCCGGTTTTTACGCCTGAAATCCTTCTCCGGGGAATTTTGTAGTAGAGACCTAATCGGATACGCGACCTGCGGCTAACAGTGGAAGCTTCGGGTGCGAGTATCCGGGTACGTTGAAGTATATAGTCGCCTTTCTTTAGGCCGGACAACCGGAATGCGGCGTGCCGGTTGTTCCAAACCTTGCTCAGGCTTTGACGTTCAGGGCCGATCCGGCCTTGAACCATCCTATTTGCTGCTCGTTGTACGTGTGCGCGGCCTCGAAGCTTTCGCTCGTGCCGTCGCTGTGGAGCAGCGTGACGGTCATGCGGCTGCCCGGAGCGAACGAGCGCAGGCCCGTGATCGAGATGCGGTCGTCTTCGCGGATACGGTCGTAATCGGACGGATCGACGAACGTCAGCGCGAGCATGCCTTGCTTTTTCAGGTTCGTTTCGTGAATGCGGGCGAACGACTTGACCAGCACGGCTCGGACGTTCAGGAAGCGGGGTTCCAAGGCCGCGTGCTCGCGCGACGAGCCTTCGCCGTAGTTTTCCTCGGCCACGACGATCGAACCGATGCCCTGTTCCTTGTATCCTTTGGCTACCGACGAGACGCTCGCGTAGCTGCCGTCGAGCGTATTGAGCACCGAGTTCGTCCGTCCGTTGAAACGGTTGACGGCTCCCATCAGCAGGTTGTCCGAAATGTTTTCGAGATGGCCTCGGAACCGGAGCCACGGGCCGGCCATCGAGATGTGGTCCGTCGTGCATTTGCCCGAGGCCTGAATCAGCAGGCGTAGCCCTTCGAGCTCCCGGCCGTCCCAAGGGGCGAACGGGGCGAGGCGCTGCAGGCGCTGCGAGCCGGGCGCTATGACGACTTCCGTCGCCAGCGACGGGTCGGGCGCGGCATAACCGTTGTCTTTCACTTCGAACCCTGCCGCAGGCAGTTCGTCGCCCCGGGGCTCGTCGAGCCTGACGGGCCGGCCCGACTCGTTTATCAGCTCGTCGCGCAACGGGTTGAACGTCAGGTCGCCGGCGATCGTCAGCGCGACGACCAGCTCGGGTGATGCGACGAAAGCATGCGTGTTCGGATTGCCGTCGGCCCGCTTGGCGAAGTTGCGGTTGAACGACGTGACGATCGAGTTCGGACGCTCGTTGTCTTCCGCATGGCGGTCCCACTGGCCGATGCACGGCCCGCAGGCATTGGTCATCACCGTGCCGCCGATCGCCAGCAGATCGTCCAGCAACCCGTCGCGCTCGGCCGTTTGGCGGACCTGCTCCGATCCGGGATTGATAATCAGCTTGGCTTTTGCCTTCAACCCTTTCGCTTTGGCTTGCCGGGCGACGCTGGCCGCGCGGCTCAGGTCCTGATAGGAAGAGTTCGTGCACGAGCCGATCAGTCCCACTTCCATTTGCCGGGGATAGCCCTTTTCGCGCACGACCGCTCCGAAATCGGAGATCGTGTGCGCTGCGTCGGGCGTGAACGGCCCGTTGATATGAGGCTCGAGCGCCGACAGGTCGATGTCGATCACCCGGTCGTAATATTTCGCGGCGTCGGCTGCCGTTTCGGCATCCGGGATCAGGTCGGAGGCGATCCGGTCGGCCAGCGAGGCTACCTCCTCGCGCCCGGTGGCGCGCAGGTAGCGGGCCATCGCCTCGTCGTAAGGAAACAGCGAGGTCGTTGCCCCGACCTCGGCGCCCATGTTACAGATCGTCGCCTTGCCCGTAGCCGAAAGCGAGGCCGTTCCTTCGCCGAAGTACTCGATCACGGCATTCGTACCGCCCTTGACGGTCAGCAGGCCGGCGAGCTTCAGGATCACGTCCTTGGGCGAGGCCCAACCGCTCAGCTTGCCCGAAAGACGTACGCCGATGATCTTCGGCATCTTCAGTTCCCAAGGCATGCCGGCCATCACGTCCACGGCGTCGGCTCCGCCGACGCCGATCGCGATCATGCCCAGTCCTCCGGCATTCGGCGTGTGCGAATCGGTCCCGATCATCATGCCGCCCGGGAAAGCGTAATTTTCGAGCACGACTTGGTGGATGATGCCCGCTCCCGGGCGCCAGAATCCGAGTCCGTAGCGGTTCGCCACGCTGCGAAGGAAGTCGTACACCTCGCGATTCGACTCGTTGGCCGCCCGCAGGTCGTCCGATGCGCCCCGGTCGGCCAGAATCAGGTGGTCGCAATGGACCGAGGCGGGAACCGCCGAACGGTCGCGGCCGGCGTTCATGAATTGCAGCAGAGCCATTTGGGCCGTAGCGTCCTGCATGGCGACCCGGTCGGGGCGGAAGTCCACATAGTCCTCGCCTCGGCGGAACGGTCTGGCCGACGAGGGGTCGAACAGGTGGGCGTACAGGATTTTTTCGGCCAGTGTCAGCGGAGCGCCTTTGGCGGCGCGCGCGCGTTTCACCTTTTCGCTGAACGAGCCGTAGACGGCCCGGATCAATTCGATGTCAAACTGCATGATATTACGGGGTTTAAGATTTTGAAGCCCGGTATTCCGGTTCGCCGGAGAAGCGACTCCTCCGGACGGCTGCCGCGAAACGCCGGCGTGCTCCGCAATGCGGATGTCGACAGTGCAAAGATAAACATTTTGTTAAAAAACATTCTCTCCGCCCGGTATTTTTCCCGTATGGCGGAGAATCTCGGCTCTCTTGCGGTCGCGTGCCTCGATGACGAGCGTGATCAGCTCGTCGGCCTGTTCGCAACTGATGATGAAAGTGTCTTCGTAAATGTCTTCGATCAGTACCAGATTCTTGCGCTCGGAGGCGTAGACCTTGTACAGGTTCCACTCCCGGAAGCTGAAATAGTAGCCGAAGTAGCCCCAGAATCCGTAGCTGCCCAACAGCGGCCATAGTCGGCGGAATTCGTCCGGTTCGATGCGGCGGATCAGCTCGACGTCCTCCAGATGGATGCGGGTCAGATCGACGATGCAATGGATGTCGATCGACGTGTCGTCTAGCGATACGTAGCGCGGGATCGACAAAATATAGAGCAGGACGACGCAGAGCAGCAGAAAGAGCATCCAGGCCGGCAGGTAGTTCGCGCCCCAGACGAAGTGGAATGCGACGAACGCCGTGACGAGGAGAGTCGTCACGACGGCCGTGATGCGCCGGCCGCGCCGGTCGAGGCGGTATCGGTATTTCTTCTGCATGGCGTTCGCGGCCGTTTACGGTTTTCGGTCGAGCCGATTTCTCCGTCCCTCTCTTTCGCGCTTCCAGCGTTCGTCGCGCATTTCGCTGCGGTGGGCGACCATCGCCAGAAAGATCGTGAACACGGCGGCGGCCACGCCCGACTCGACGAGTATCGAGCCGACGGGTTTTCCCCTGTGGAAAACCCAGGTCTCGCCTCCGTACAGGATGCCGAAGACCAGTGCGAACAGCAAGACGGCGTACAATGCGAAAAGGGCTGCTTTTTTCATGGCGTTTCGGTTTGGTGGCGGGCGGGCTTTTCTCGCGCGCCCTCGGTTTTAGTAACGGGAAAAACGGGCCCGGATTGTGCGGCCGGTCGCAGACCGCTCAGGCTCCGAAGTATTCCCTCAGGTATTTCCTGAAGTTCTCCAGCGTTTCGTTCATCGGAACGTACGATTTGCCTCCGGCCGCGTTGCGGTGCCCTCCGCCGTCGAAATAGCGCCGGGCGAACACGTTGACGTCGACCTCGCCTCTCGAACGGAGCGAGACGCGGATGCTGTGCTTGGTCTGTATGAACATGGCCGACATCCGGATGCCCCGGATCGAGAGCGGATAGTTGACGAATCCCTCGCTATCGCCCTGTATGAAGTCGAAACGCCGCATCTCCTCTTCGGTCAGCGACACGTAGGCTACCCCGAACTCGTAGTCGGTGACCATCTTGTCGTTGAGCATGTATCCCAGCAGCCGCATCCGGCCCTCGGAAAAATTATTGTATACCGAGCTGTTGACGTAAGGTACGTTGACCCCCTTGTCGATCAGCACGGCGACGGCCCGGAACAGGTCCGAGGTCAGGCTGCTGAACGAGAAATTGCCCGTGTCGGTCATGATGCCCACGTACAGCGACTCGGCCATCGCCTGATCGATCGCATCGGTCCCGGCCAGCGCTTCGAGCAACTGGTATACGATGTAGGATGTCGAGCAGGCGTGCGTGTCCGAGAACTGGACGGCATAACCGTCCACCGGCGGATGCAGGTGATGATCGATCAGTACGCGGACGGCCGTCGTGTTGGCCGTTACCGTGTCGGTTACCCGGTCGAGCCGGTTGATCTGGTTGAAGTCCATGCAGAAGATCACGTCGGCCTCGCCGATGAAGCGGGCCATCGCGCCGTCGTGATCCTCCTTGAATACTCCGATGTGTCCGATGTCGGTCATCCATTCGAGGAAATATGGGTAGCGGTTCGGCGCGATGCAGCATGTCGTGTGTCCCAGCCGCTCCAAATAAGAGCGCCAGGCCAACGCGGCTCCGATCGTGTCTCCGTCGGGATTCGTATGCGACAGCAAAGCGATCTTCTTGGGCGCTCCGCCTATGATTTGTCTCAGCAGATTCAGTTTCTCTTCGGTTATGCTCATCCTTAATTTTCCTTTCGATGTCGTTTAATTCTGCGCTTCGTTTCCCGCGATCGCGCCCTGCACTCGGTTCAAATGCGAAGGAGCGTCGGCTACGGGGCCGAACGGTCCGGCGGACGAGCCGGCGACTGCCTTCGAGGCGGCGCTCTCGCTTCCGACGATCTCGGCCAGCGCTTGGCTCAGCAGGTATTCCTCGGGATCTCCCAGTTCGCGCATCTGGTCCTGATTCGCGTCGTCGTTCAGATAGATGTCGGGCATGAATCCTGCCGCATAGTCCGTCCAATGCTCTTTGTTGAGCAGTTGGAGCGTGATCGGGTGCAGCGTCAGGGCATACGTATCCGAGCGGATTTCGTACGAGCCCACGTTCTTGCCTTCGGTCCGGGTGCCGATCAGCCGCAGGGGCATGTAAGGTTTCAGCGCGCTGATCAGCAGCTCGCTGGCCGATGCCGTCCACGGACCGGTCAGCACGTAAAGTCTTTGCAGGTCGACGGTCGCTCCGCCGACCTCGTTCCGGCCCAGAAATTTCAGCTCGGTTTCCTGCCCCGTATTATACCGATAGTAACAAAAACTCTCGCCGAGACGGCTCTCGCCCGCGATCAGGCTGCTGAGCAGCTGACAGCACGAAATATAGCCGCCCGGATTGTATCGCAGATCGAGCACCAGCTCGTCGATCCGGTTGCGTGCGAATTCCGCGAAGACCGCTTTCAGCGCTTCGTCGTAGGCGTGGTCGCCGGCCGACGGGCCCTGCGGCCCGGTATCGAAGGAAGTGTAGGCCAGATAGCCGATCCGGTGCGCGCCGCGCACGATGACCGTATCGGTTAGAACCGGGTTGTAGGCGACCGGCTCGGCTGCATCTACGACGACCTCTTTTTCCCATGTGACATCGTAAACGAGGCCCGGTACGGAGTAGGCTATGCGTTGCACGAGCATGCGGGTCTTCCCGCCGCTGGTCAGCGCGCTCGTTCCGCCGACGGGAATATCGCTCCCGTTCACCTGCCTGATCCAGTCTCCCCGGCGGATGCCCGCCCGGTCTGCCGGAGAGCCCTCGACCACGTACATGACGCGGGCCGCGCCGTAGCTCTCGTTGTCGGGATAGACGTACAGCTTGAACTCGATGCCGTAGGAGTCGCCGCCGAAACTGGCCGCTTTCGACGTATTGCTGCGCTCCATCGTCGAGTAGAAATAGTCGCGCCCCTCGGTATGTTTGCCGTCGTTGTCGTCGGGCGACGACGAGAGCAGGCTGAGGAAGAAACTTTCGCAGCTCTGTTCGTAAGACTGGGTCGTGATCCGAAGCTGGGCGATGTGGTCGTTGTAGAGGTACTGATCCTTCATCTGGGAATGGATCCAGCGGTTGGCTGCCGCATCGGCATGCTTGCCCGGCGCGGGCAGCGAATCCTCGGCCGGTCCTTTGGCGCAGCCGGCGATCCCTACCGCCCAGATCGCGACCCACAGCGTTTGACGAATGTTCATGGTAAGCGGTTCGGTTGAAGACCGGAACAGGGTTCGGTCGCGGTTACTCTACAAAGGTAAGCAATTTATTGCGATTGGCGCTGCGGCCGGCTACTTTTTGCCTCGGACCGCGCGAAGTAGCGACACCACGGTTTTAGTCCGCATGCCTCGCAGTGCGGCTTGCGGGCCGTGCAGACGTAGCGGCCGTGCAGAATCAGCCAGTGGTGGGCCGCAGGCAGGTCCTCGGCGGGTATTCGTGCCGTGAGCTGCATTTCGGTCTGCAGCGGCGTTTTCGCGCCGGTGGTGAGTCCCAGCCGGTCCGATACGCGGAATACGTGCGTGTCGACGGGCATGGCCGACTGATGGAACGCGACGATCGCGACGACGTTGGCCGTCTTGCGCCCGACTCCGGGCAGACGCTGCAGCTGGTCGATGTCGGAGGGGACCTGGCCGCCGAACTCCGATACGAGCATTCGAGCCATGCCGCTGAGGTTCTTGGCCTTGTTGTTCGGGTAGGAGATGCTCTTGATGTAGGGGTATATCTCCTCGGGGTCGGCCTCGGCCATGTGCTGCGGAGTGGGGAAGCGGTCGAACAGAGCCGGCGTGGTCATGTTCACCCGCTTGTCGGTGCATTGGGCCGACAGGATCACGGCGACCAGCAATTGGTAGGGATTGTCGTACCGGAGCTCGCTCTCGGCCGAGGGCATGTGCTGCCGGAACCAGTCCAGAATGTGGGCGTAACGTTCTTCTATGCGCATAATGTCCGGATTTTGAAGTTTAAACGGGCGCAGGCCCGGTTTCGGTATGCGGGTGAGCGTTTCGTTCAGATGATTTTTTCGAGGATCGGAACCAGTACGGCCGTGGCGACGCCCATCAGGCCGATCGCCAGTCCGCTGATCGCTCCCTCGACGGCGCCGAGTTCCATTGCGCGGGCCGTGCCCATCGCGTGCGCGGCGGCTCCCATCGCCAGTCCCTTGGCGATCCGGCTCTCGACGCCTACTTTGCGCAGAACCCAAGGTCCTACGATGCCGCCGAATACGCCGACGACGATCACGACGACGGACGTCAGTGCCGGAATGCCGCCCGAGTTGGCCGACAGCGACAGCGCGATGGCCGTCGTGACCGATTTGGGCTCGAGCGACGCGACGACGGCCGGCTCGGCTCCCATCCAGCGCGCGATCAGCGCGACGCTCAGAATGCCGACGGCGCTGCCCGTGACGATCGCGATGACGATCGAGATCACGTTGCCTCGAATGTTGTAGATCTGATCGTGCAGCACGTAGCCGAGCGCGACGACCGACAGGCCGAGCAGGAAATCGATGATCTGCGTCTGGCGCATGTAGTGTTCGTAGGGCATGCCGGTCAGCTTGACGAACGCGATCAGCGCGGCTACCGACACGAGGATCGGATGCAGCAGCGCGCAGTTGACCCGGCGGCGCAACTGCACCGCGCCCAGATAGACGCCTACGGTCAGCGTCAGCAGAAAAATCTGCGAATAGATGATCTCGTTCATCGCTTCTCCTCCCGTCTGCGTTTGGACTCGAGTTTCTGTTCGACGAGGCCGACCGCCGCGATCACGAGCACCGTGCTGACGAGCGAGGCGACGATGATGGCCGTCATGTAGCGGCTCAGCAGCGTGTAGGACGTGATCAGTCCTACGCCGACCGGGATGAAAAACAACATCATGTGATCGATCAGAAACGTCGAGACCTTTTTCACGTGTCCGGGCCGAACCCACTTGAGCGACAGCGCGCCGAAAAGCAGAATCATCCCGATCACGCTTCCCGGGATGAAGTTGTCGAGCAGAGCCGATACGAGGCAGCCCAGCAGATAGAATAGCAAGATCAAAAACAGTCCGTACATAATGGTTAACGGTTATCTATAAATCGGTCGTTTCGAGTCATCCGTTTCGTATCGCCGCTCGGCGGCGGCCGTTTCGCGCGCAGGATTTCCCCTCCGCCCGCCGTTCCCCCGAGGACCCGGCCGTGCCCGCTTTGTCGGGAGTCCCGGAGCCGTTCGGCCGAACTCGGGTTTTTCTCCGGTTTCCTTTCGGTCTTTCTCCGCTTTTCCGTACAGCCTCAGCGGTGGTACCCCGCTTTGTTTCGGACCTGCCTCGGAAGCCTCGGAGCATCCGGAGGGGAGACGGACGGTTCGGCTTCGTTTCCCGGTTCCCTCTTTCCTCCCGTCCCGAAATGCCTCGCCGCGCTTATTTTTTTAGCACCGTCAGCTTGGCGAACTTGCGCAGCAGCGTCTTGCGTCCCGCGCCGCCGAACTCGACGGTGATCTTCTGGTCGCCCGACCACTCTTCGACGGCCGTGACCGTGCCGACGCCGAACTTGGCATGCTCGACGAGCATCCCCTCGGCATAGTCGCCGTCGAACGGCACGGCTGCCGCACGCTCCGCTCCGCCGGTTTCTGCGGCCGGACGGCTGCCCATGCTGCGGAAGCGCCCTCCCGGCGCCGGTACGGGCCGGGGCGTCGGGCGCTCCTGCGTCTTGGGCGGATAGTACGTGCGGGTCTCTCCGCCGTATGCGTCCGGCCGCTGCCCGTAACCGCCGGGGCGCCGTCCGTATTCTCCGCGCTGCGTTTCGGCGTTCCGTCCGCGTTCGGCGAAGCGGGTCCGGACCTGCCTCTGCGGCGTCGGGTCCTCGTTCTGACCGCCCTCGCCGAGGTCGAATTGCAGGTCGAGGTATTTCGGATCGATTTCGCTCAGAAAACGGCTCGGTCGGCAGAAAGTCATCTCGCCCCACTTGAAGCGCGACTCGGCGAACGACAGTACGGCGCTGCGCTTGGCTCGCGTCAGCGCGACGTAGAACAGCCTGCGCTCCTCCTCGAGTCCCTCGGGCGTGCCGAGGCTCATCATGCTCGGGAACAGGTTCTCCTCCAGCCCGGCCACGTAGACGTGCTCGAACTCGAGCCCTTTGGCGCCGTGGACCGTCATCAGCGTCACGCGGTCGCGGTCTTCGGACTTCTCGTTGTCCATGTCCGTCAGCAGCGCGATGTTCTGCAGCCACTCGTCGATCGTCACGTGCGACGTGCCGGTTTCCCCTTCGCCTTCCTCGCTCGCGGCGATCTGGCGCTGCTCGTCGGTATAGGCGCGGATCGAATTGAGCAACTCCTCGATGTTTTCGAGCGCGCTGACCGCTTCGGGCACCTGCTGCATCTTGTAGGTTCCCAGAATGCCCGACCGGGTGGCGATTTCGAGCCCCAGATCGTAAGCCTCGGCCGTCGCGCGCATGGCCGACAGGTCGGCGATCATGCCGGCGAACTCCTTGATCTTCTTCGCCGCCGCACCCTTGAGTTCCATGCTTTCGGGCGTCATCGTGCTGGCCGCCTCCCACAGGCTCGTTCCGGCCGCTTGGGCGGCTGCGGCGATCCGGCCGACCGTCACGTCGCCGATCCCGCGCGAGGGCGTGTTGACGATGCGGCGGAACGCCTCGTCGTCCTTCGGGTTGACGACCAGCCGCACGTAGGCGAGCAGGTCCTTGATCTCCTTGCGCTGATAGAACGACACGCCGCCGTATATCTTGTAGGGTATGTTCCGGTTGCGCAGCGCCTCCTCCAGCGCCCGCGACTGCGCGTTGGTGCGATACAGCACGGCCGTCTCGCTGTAGGGTACGCCTCCGCCGCGCACGGCGGCGTACAGGTCCGAGGCGATCAGCGAGGCTTCCTCCTTGTCGGTGTAGGCTTTGATGACCTTGATCTTCTCGCCCTGATCGCCCGACGAGAACGACTTCTTGCGGATCTGCTTCGTGTTCTTCTCGATGATGCTGTTCGCGGCGTTCACGATGTTCTGCGTCGAGCGGTAGTTCTGCTCGAGCTTGAAGACCTTCGCGTCGGGGAAGTCGTTCTGGAAGCGCAGGATGTTCTCGATCTTCGCGCCTCGGAACGAATAGATGCTCTGCGCGTCGTCGCCCACGACGCAGACGTTCGCATGGTTCTGGGCCAGGCGGCGGATGATCGCGTACTGCGCGAAGTTCGTGTCCTGATACTCGTCGACCAGAATGTAGCCGAACTGGTTCTGGTATTTTTCCAGCGCGTCGGGGAAGTCCCGGAACAGGATATTGACGTTCAGCAGCAGGTCGTCGAAGTCCATCGCCCCGTTTTCGCGGCATTTGCGAGCATAGAGCTTGTAGATGTCCAGAAACTGGGGCCGCCTCCGCTCGCGGTCTTCGGCCTGCAGGGAGGCGTTCGCCTCGTAGGCGGAAGGCGTGATCAGGTTGTTCTTGGCCAGCGAGATGCGGGCCGCGATGTCGCCGGGCTTGTAAGTTTCGTCGCTCAGGTTCAGCTCTCGGATCGCGGTCTTGACCATGTTCTTCGCGTCGGACGAGTCGTAGATCGTGTACGAGCGGGGGTATCCGAGCCGGTCGGACTCGTCCCGGAGAATGCGGGCGAAGATCGAGTGAAAAGTCCCCATCCACAGCCCGCGCGTCATCGCGGGGGAGAGCAGTTGCCCGATCCGCTCGCGCATCTCCCGCGCGGCCTTGTTCGTGAAGGTCAGCGCCAGCACCGACTGCGGCGGTACGCCCTGCTCGAGCATGTAGGCGATGCGGCAGGTGAGCACCCGGGTCTTTCCCGAGCCGGCCCCGGCCACGATCAGCGAGGGGAAGCGGTAGTTGACGACGGCCTCGCGCTGCACGTCGTTGAGCTTTTCGATGTATTCGGACACTTCGCTACGTCTTATGATACGGCCGCAAAGGTAGCGAATTGTAACCGAAATCGGATAGGACGGCGTCTTCTCCGGCGAAGTTTTCCGGGTACGGCCGCCTCCGCCGGGCCGATATTTTCCCTGCCCGGGGACGGAAATTGAATTTTTTACAATAAATTTGCGACTCAGCCGTTTAAAAAGCGCTTCGCCTCTTTCGGGAGGCGCCCAATGTGCGGAGAAACGTAACTTATCATCGAAATATGAGCGAGGTAATCAACATCAAGGAACTCAACGAGCGGATCGAGCGCGAGAGCGTCTTCATCGACACGCTGAATCTGGAAATGGGCAAGGTGATCGTCGGGCAGAAGCATTTGGTCGACACGCTGCTGATCGGGCTGCTGTCGAACGGGCATATTTTGCTCGAGGGCGTTCCGGGACTGGCCAAGACGCTGGCCATCACGACGCTGGCTCAGGCCGTCGACGCCCGTTTCAGCCGGATTCAGTTCACGCCCGACCTGCTGCCGGCCGACTTGCTCGGTACGCTGATATACAGTCAGAAGACCGAGGAGTTCTCGGTCAGAAAAGGACCGATTTTCGCGAACTTCATTCTCGCCGACGAGATCAACCGCTCGCCCGCGAAAGTGCAGAGCGCGCTGCTCGAGGCGATGCAGGAACGGCAGGTCACTCTGGGCGACACGACCTACCGGCTTCCCGAGCCGTTTCTGGTGCTCGCTACGCAGAACCCGCTCGAGCAGGAGGGCACTTACCCGCTGCCCGAGGCGCAGGTCGACCGTTTCATGCTCAAGGCGCGTATCACCTATCCCAAAAAGCAGGAGGAGCGCGATATCATGCGTCTGAATCTGGCCGGCGGCGGGCTGCCGAAGCCCAACCGGGTGATTTCGCCCGAGGACATTGTGAAGGCCCGCGAGGTGGTGAGCGACGTCTACATGGACGAGAAGATCGAGAAGTACATCGTCGACATCATCTTCGCCACGCGCGAGCCGTCCGAGTACAAGTTGCCGAATCTCGTTTCGCTGATCGCCTACGGCGGATCGCCCCGCGCGAGCATCTCGCTGGCGAAGGCGGCCAAGAGCTATGCGTTCATCAAGCGGCGCGGCTACGTGATTCCCGAGGACGTGCGGGCCGTCTGCCACGACGTGCTGCGCCACCGCATCGGTCTCACGTACGAAGCCGAGGCCGAGAACATCACTTCGGAGGAGATCATTACCGAGATACTGAACAACGTGGAGGTACCTTAGTCTGAACGGAGGATCGAGAGATGACGGACAGAGCGACGGAAAGCAGCAGCGAGATCCTGCGGCAGGTGCGGCGGATCGAGATCAAGACGCGCGGGCTGAGCAACGACATTTTCGCAGGCAAGTATCACAGCGCTTTCAAGGGCCGGGGCATGGCCTTCAGCGAGGTGCGCGAGTACCGCATGGGCGACGATGTCCGCGACATCGACTGGAACGTGACCGCCCGCAGCATGAAACCTCATATCAAGGTCTACGAGGAGGAACGCGAACTGACGATGATGCTGCTGGTGGACGTCAGCGGTTCGCGCATGTTCGGTACGACCGCCCGTCTCAAGAAAAATACGATCACCGAAATCGCCGCCGTGCTGGCTTTCTCGGCCGCGCAGAACAACGACAAGGTAGGGTGCATCTTTTTCAGCGACAGGGTCGAGAAGTTCATCCCGCCGAAAAAAGGACGTTCGCATGTGCTGACGATCATCAAGGAGCTGATAGGGTTCCGCCCCGAGAGCGGAGGGACCGACCTCGCGGAAGGGCTGCGCTGCCTGACCAACGTTCTTAAGAAGCGCTCGACGGCGTTCGTGCTGTCCGATTTTCTCGATACGACGGGCGACCGGGCCGATTTCGAGGATGCGCTGAAGATCGCTTCCGGCAAGCACGATCTGGTCGGCATCCGGGTTTACGACCGGCGCGAGGCCGAGATGCCCGACGTGGGGATCGTCGAGCTGCGCGATGCCGAAACCGGCGAGCGGGTGTGGGTCGACACGTCGTCCAAGACCGTGCGCGACCATTACGCGTCGAGCTGGCGGCACACCGAGTCGGTCGTCGAGGCGGCGCTGCGGCGCAGCCGGGTCGACAGCGTGGCGGTCGCTACCGGCGAGGATTACGTCGCTTCGCTGATGAAGCTTTTCAGACGGCGGTAGCGTCCGTCCGATTTCTGTTTTTGAAAAACGTTACGCGAGTTTATGCTGCATATGCTTAAAATAGGAGCTCTCGCCGCGCTGACGCTCGGCGCTGCCGCCGTCCGGGCGGCCGATCCGGTCGTCTCGGCCCGTTTCTCGGCCGACTCGGTAATGATCGGCGACCAGTTCAGTCTGGACATACGGGTGGACAAGGACGTGATGGAGGTCGTCGACTTTCCCGTGTTCAACGGCTTTCTGAGCGATTCGGCCGACATCGAGATTCTGGCCGAGAGTCCCGTGGACACGCTGAAAGCCGAAGGAAGGCGGATCACTCTCGGCAAGAGCTATCTGCTGGCCGGTTTCGACGAGGGACGCTACCGCATGGGACGCTTCCCCGTGCTGCGGGTCGATAAGAACCTGATCGACACGGTCTGGTCGCACGATTCGCTGGCGATCGATATTCATACGCTGCCGGTCGATACGCTGACGCAAACGATCCACGACGTGAAGCCCCCGCTGCGGACGCCTTTGCGTTTCGCCGAGATACGGGGATGGCTGATACTGGGCTGGCTGGCGGCTGTGGCCGTCATTGCGGCCGTATTGCTCGTTCGGCGCCGGATGGAGCTCCGGGCCCTTCCCGGCGGCCGGCGGCCCGGCGAGCCGCCCCATGTGTGCGCGATCCGTCAGCTCGAGATGCTGCACAACCAGAAGCTGTGGCAGAGCGGTAAGCAGAAGCAGTATTATACGGGCATTACCGACATTTTGCGTCGCTACATAGGCGACCGCTATCGCGTCAAAGCGATGGAGCTGACCTCGCAGGAGATTCTCGACGAGATGGAGCGGCAGCGGTTGAGCGGCGAGGCCGCCGACCGGCTGAAGAACATCCTGCTGACGGCCGATTTCGTCAAGTTCGCCAAGTTCGTCGCCGATGCCGAGCGGAACGAGGAAGTGTACAGCGATGCCTACTATTTCGTCGAACAGACCAAGGAGACGGAAGTAGAGCACACGCCGGCCGAGCTGGAGCCGGTGCAAAAGCAGGAGGAGGTGAAGCCATGATACGAAGAACGATTTTGACCGTATTGCTGCTCGTCTTCTGCGGCGCGGCTGCGGCTCAGAAATATCCCGAGCGCCGCGCGATCCGCTCGGGCAACCGGCAGTACGAGAAGGGGGCCTATCCCGAGGCCGAAACGGCCTATCGACGGGCTTTGGAGAAGACGCCCGACTCGCCCGAGGCGACGTTCAATCTGTCCGATGCGCTCTATAAGCAGGAACGTTACGACGAGGCGGGCAAGCTCGCCGCCTCCGCCGCGCAGCAGCTGGCAGCCGACCCGTCCCGGCGCGAGGAAGCCGCTCAGGCATTTTTCAATCAGGGAAACGCGCTGTTCAAGCAACGCAAGTTGCAGGAAGCCCTCGAGGCTTACAAAAATTCGCTGAAGCTGAACCCCGGCGATATGGAGGCCAAGTTCAACTACGCCTACACGAAAAAACTGCTCGATCGGGATCAGAACAACCAGAACGATCAGAACAACCAGAATAACCAGAATAACCAGAACGATCAGAATAATCAAAACAATCAGGATAATCGGGATAATCAGAATAACCAGAACGACCGGAAGAACGATAACGATCGGAACAACCGAAACGACGACCCGAATCGGGACCCGAACAAGGACCCGAACCGGAATCCGGACGGGGACGGCGATCGGAACGATCCGAGCGACAAGCCCCGTCCGGATTCGGGCGAGCAGCCGCAAGACGGCGGCATGAGCCGCGAGGAGGCCGAACGTCTGCTCGATGCCGTGCAGGGCAGCGAGGACAAGACCAAGGAGAAGGTCGACGCGAAGAAGGCGAAAGTCGTCGGACGGTCGGGCAAAAACTGGTAGTTCGGCCGGGGGGAACCTGTTCCGTGCGACAGAAAAAGGACGCTTTCTCTGAGGACGAAATATCGGGACGGGACGGAGCCGCTTCGGACTCGGGCGGGCGTTTCCCGCAGGGCGCTCGGCGGAGCGGAAAGTCCGGAAAAGGCAGAACCGCTGTCGGGAAAAACGGATAGTAATGAACGGGAATAAATCGGAAAGTAAGTGGATATAGTGAGATTTGCCAATCCGAAGCTGCTGTGGCTGCTGACGCTGGTCGTCCCGATGACGGCCTATTACGTTTACCGTTTGCGGCAGGGGCGCGCGACGATGCGCATCTCGACCGTGTCGGGGCTTCGGGGCGTGCCGCGCGGAGCGCGCTATTATCTGAGGCATATGCCTTTCGTGTTGCGCTGCGGAGCCGTTGCGCTGTTGGTCGTTGCGCTGGCCCGTCCGCAGAGCTCCCAGAGCGATTCGAGTCGGACGACCGAGGGAATCGACATCGTGCTGTCGCTCGACATTTCGGGCAGCATGCTCGCCCGCGATTTCCAGCCCGACCGGATTTCGGCCGCCAAGGAGGTGGCCGCGAGCTTCATCGCCGACCGGCCGAACGACCGGATCGGTTTGGTCGTTTTCGCCGGGGAGAGTTTCACGCAAAGCCCGCTGACGACCGATAAGGCTTCGCTGCTCAATATTTTGGGCACGGTCCGCAGCGGCATGATCGACGACGGCACGGCCATAGGAAACGGGCTGGCCACGGCCGTGAACAGGCTGCGCGAAAGTCAGGCCAAGAGCAAGGTCGTGATCCTGCTGACCGACGGTGTCAACAACAGCGGCCAGATCGCTCCGCTGACGGCGGCCGACATCGCTTCCACGCTCGGCATCCGCGTCTATACGATAGGAGTCGGCAGCGAGGGACAGGCTCCCTATCCGGCCCTCGACATGTGGGGAAACCTCAGTTTCGTCCCGATGAAGGTCGAGATCGACGAGAAGATACTCTCCGATATAGCCGAGAAGACCGGAGGGCGCTATTTCCGCGCTACCGATAACGAGAAGCTCCGCGAAATCTACAAGGAGATCAACCGTTTGGAGAAAAGCCGGGTCGAGGTCGAGAGTCAGACGCGTTACGACGAGCGTTTCGCCCCTTTCGTTCTCGGCGCGTTGCTGCTGCTTGCGGCCGGATTCGCCATGCGCCGGCTGTGGTTCCGCCAGATTCCTTAAAAACAGAGATTGTCATGTTCCGATTCGCAACTCCCGAATATTTCTATCTGCTGCTGATTCTGCCTCTTTTGTGGGGCGTACACTTGCTTTCGGCCCGGGCCCGGCGGCGGGCGATCGAGCGCTTCGGCGATCCGGCGACCGTTTCGGAATTGATGCCCGAGGCTTCGACGGCGCGGCCGCGCTACAAGTTCGTGCTATTCTCGGCGGCCGTGCTGCTGCTGGTCGTCGCGCTGGCCCGTCCGCAGTTCGGTTCGAAACTCAAGGAGGTGACTCGCACCGGGATCGAGATGATGCTGGCGGTCGACGTGTCGAACAGCATGCTGGCTCAGGATTTCGAACCGAGCCGTTTGGAGCGGACCAAGTTCGCGATCGACAGGCTGACTCAGCAGCTCGAGCAGGACCGTATCGGGCTGATCGTGTTCGCCGGCGACGCCTATATGCAGCTTCCCATTACGTCCGACTATGTGGCCGCGCGCAGCTTCGCCGCCCAGATATCGCCTACGATGGTGTCCAAGCAGGGTACGGCGATCGGCGCGGCGATCGATCTGGCCGCCAGCTCGTTTTCGTCTGGCAGCGAGGGTAGCCGCGTGATCGTCGTCATTTCCGACGGCGAGAACCACGAGGACGACGCGCTCGCGGCGGCGAAGGCGGCAGCCGAGAAGGGCATCAGAATCTACACGATCGGCATAGGCACGCCCGAGGGCGCTCCGATTTCGATCGACGGCGAGTTCATCAAGGACGAGCAGGGCGACATGGTCGTGTCGAAGCTCGACGAACAGATGCTCGAACAGATCGCGCTGACGACCGGCGGAGCCTATATCCGGGCTACGAACCGCAGTCTGGGGTTAGACGAGATCGTGCAGAAAATCAACGAGGTCGAGAAAAAAGAGCTCACGTCGACCGTGTTCGAGGATTTCAACGAGCAGTACCAGTATCTGATCGGTCTGGCGCTCGCCTTGCTGTTGCTTGAGTTCGCGATGCTCGAGCGTCGGAGCCGCCTGCTGGCCCGTTTCAATATTTTCAGAAAACGCTGAAATATGCGGGCGAACCCCGTACTTTTGGGGATCGTTGTCCGTTCCGATTCCATTGTCGTATGTTGGACCGTTTTACGGATCGACCTGTCGGGATGAGCTCCGTATACCTGCGACGGATAACAACCGGGAGCCGGTCGGGACGAACATCGGAAAAGCGGAATCGTTGTCCCGGAATATGATTCGGGCGGTTTCCCCGTTCAGACTCGACGGCCGGGCGTGCTTGGTTCCATGTATGGAAATTTCGTGTGGATGGGACCGCTCGTTGGATAGGGAACGAGAAGTCGCGTCCCCGCTTGTCCGGACAGATCGATCCGGATGGGATTCGGAAGAATAGCCATGCGGATCGTCTCTTTTCCCGTTTCGTTTTCGTTCGCGAGCTTGCCGGGCGGCTGCGGTGATGAAGCTATGATTTTTGAGACGCTCCGGCGGAAATTAGCCGAAAATCACGTACATTTGTACCGTATGGGCGCTGGCCGCCCGTGCGTGAACGAATTTGGAAGAAGCCATGACCGGAGACGAGAGGGAATTCGAGACCTTGCAGGTCCATGCGGGCTATACGCCCGATGCGACGCACTCGCGCGTGACGCCGCTGTATCAGACCACCGCTTATACTTTCGACAGTGCGGAGCACGGAGCCGACCTGTTCGCACTGCGCGAGTCGGGCAATATCTATACCCGTTTGCAGAATCCGACGACCGATATGCTCGAGAAGCGCGTGGCCGCGCTCGAGGGCGGACCGGCCGCATTGGCCGTTTCGTCGGGGCATTCGGCTCAGCTCGTCGCGCTGACGAGCATATTGAGCCCGGGCGACAATTTCGTCAGCTCGCCCTATCTGTACGGGGGCACGCACAACCAGTTCAAGATCGTGCTGCGCAATTTCGGGCTCGAGTGCCGCTTCGCGCCGGACAACGATCCGCAGCATATGGAGTCGCTGATCGACCCGCGCACGCGGGCGATCTATGTCGAGACGATCGGCAATCCGAGCTTCGCCGTGCCCGATTTCGGCGCGCTTGCCGCGCTTGCACGGCGCTACGACCTTCCGCTGATCGTCGACAATACGTTCGGAGCCGGCGGCTACCTGTGCCGTCCGATCGAGTACGGCGCTGCCGTCGTCGTCGAGTCGGCGACCAAGTGGCTCGGCGGACACGGCACGTCGATGGGCGGCGTGATCGTCGAGGGCGGAACCTACGATTGGAACAACGGTAAGTACCCGATGCTGTCCGAGCCTTCGGAAAGCTATCACGGGCTGCGATTCACGGAAGCCTTCGGACAGCTGGCTTTCATCGCCAAGTGCCGGGCCGAGGGAGTGCGCGATCTGGGGTGCTGCATCTCGCCGTTCAACTCCTTCATGATCATGCAGGGCATCGAGACGCTGTCGCTGCGCGTGCAGCGCGAGGCGGACAACGCGCTGGCGCTGGCACGCTACTTCAAGGCTCATCCGCTCGTCGAGCAGGTGTTCTATCCCGGGCTGGAGGACGACCCGCACCACGAGCTGGCCGCCCGCTATCTGCGTCACGGCTTCGGCTGCGTGCTGTCGGTCGTGCTCAAGGGCGACAAACGGCAGACCGAGTCGCTGGTGGACCATTTGCGGCTCGTGTCGCATTTGGCCAATGTGGGCGACAACCGCACGCTGATTATCCAGCCGGCGGCGACGACCCATTCGCAGCTCTCCGAGGAGGAGCAGCGCGCGGCCGGTGTCCTGCCGACGCTGTTGCGTATCTCGGCCGGTATCGAGCATATCGACGACCTGATTCGCGATTTCGAGCAAGCCTTTTTTTACGTGAAAGCCTGACGGACGGAAATGCCGGTACGTTACTACAAATACGACAAGCCTTTCGTGCTCGAGAACGGGGAGCGGCTCCCCGAGCTGCAGATCGCCTATCATACCTACGGCAAGTTCAAGGGAAACAATGCGATTTGGGTCTGCCACGCGCTGACGGCCAATTCGGACGTGGCCGACTGGTGGCCGCGGACCGTCGAGCAGGGGCGCTTTCTCGATCCGCGTCGGTACTATGTCGTATGCGCGAACGTCATCGGGTCGCATTACGGCTCGACGGGGCCGCTGAGCTTGAATCCGGCGACCGGAAAGCCCTATTACGGGTCGTTCCCGTTCATCACCGTGCGCGATATGGTGAACGCGCATCTGCTGTTGGCCGACCATTTGGGGGTCGGGTCGGTCCGGGCCGTGATCGGCAGCTCGATCGGAGGGTTTCAGGCGCTCGAGATGGCGCTCGCGAGGCCCGGTTTCGCCGAGCGCCTCGCTCTGATCGCTACGGCCGCACGCAGTCAGCCGTGGACGATCGCCTTCAACGAGTCGCAGCGAATGGCCATCGAGGCCGACGGAACGTTCGGCGCCGAAGACGGCGAGGCCGGGAAGCGCGGCATGCGCGTCTCCCGCTCGGTCGGACTGCTGAGCTACCGGGGCTCGTCGGCCTACAACGCGACGCAGCAGGAAAACGACAACCTGTACAAGGTGGCCGGCTTCCGGGCCACCACCTATCAGCAGTATCAGGGCGACAAGCTTTGTCGCCGCTTCGACGCCTATTCCTATTACCGACTGACGCAGGCTTTCGACTCGCACAACGTGGGCCGTTACCGGGGCGGCGTCGAGAGCGCGCTCTCGACGATCCGGTGTCCGGCGATGATCGTCGGCATCTCGTCCGACATGCTGTTTCCCGTGTCGGAGCAGGTGTTCCTGTATCGGCACATTCCGAACAGCCGGCTCCGGCTGATCGATTCTCCGTTCGGGCACGACGGCTTTTTGGTCGAGTACGATAAGCTGAATGCGATCCTGAAGCCGTTCGTGAACGGCTCGATATAGCGCGGCGCGGCAAGTCCGGCGGCGACGGAATTTTCGGACAGGCGGCGGACCCGGCGGGGCGGAAACGGCCCGCTGCGGAACAGGATAGATAACCCGACAGTGTGCGAAAAACGACGATAGAGTAATACGAATAACCTACTAAACCTAAAGCTTATGATACCGAAATCATTCCGTTCTGCGGAATCGCTCGCGGCCGCCCGGCGCATTCTCTTCGCCGGAATGTCGCTGCTATGCGTGGTTCCCGCCTTTTCCCAGAAAGTGCACGATGCGATCCGTCCGCTCCCGGCCGGGGCCGTGCGTCTCGACGGATTTTTCGAGAACGACATCCGGAACTCGATCGACCACTGGAACAAGGGCGTCGTGCCCTATGCCGCCATGGTCGACTTTTTTCGCAACGGACGCAGCCAGTTCGCGCTGGGCGAGATGTGGGGCAAGGCGGTCCGTTCGGGCTGCATGTTCTACCGCTACACGGCCGATCCGGAGCTCAAGGAGATTCTCTCGCAGACCGTGAAGGACCTGTTGAGCACGGTGCGGCCGAACGGCAGCATCAGTTGCGTGCCTCCCGAGAAGCAGCCCGACGGGCCCGGCGGCGATCTGTGGGAACGGAAGTACGTGCTGCTCGGCTTGGACCGCTATTACGATCTGGTCGAGGCCGATCCGGCCGTGCTGCGGGCGATGACCGATCAGGCCGATTGCATCATCGAGCAAGTGGGCGAGCCGCCCAAAGTGCCGATCACGTCGCTGGGCTGGAGTCCGAACCATATCGAGTCGAGCACGCTGCTCGAACCGTTCATGCGTCTTTACAACCGCACGGGCGAAAAGCGCTACCTCGATTTCGCCCGCTATATCGTCTCGACCGGCGGCTCCGAAGGATACGATATTTTCCGTCAGGCATATGACAACGTGCCTCCCCATGAAATGGGCGGTCCCTATCCGAAGGCCTACGAGATGATGTCGATGTTCGAGGGGGCGGTGGAGTATTACCGCGTGACGGGCGACGAGTACGTCCGTCGTTCGTTCATGAATCTGTACGACAATATCCGCCGCAACGAAATCACGATCGTCGGCAACGGCGGAGGCGACCAGCCCTATCATCCGGCCGTGATGGGCGAGGGGTGGGACCATACGGCCGTCGAGCAGACCAATCCCGACATCACGCGCATGATGGAGACCTGCGTCGGCGTGACGTGGATGAAATTCTGCAGCCAGATTCTGCGCCTTACGGGCGACCCGTCGGCCGTCGACGAGATCGAGAAGTATATCTACAACGGGCTGCTCGGCGCGATGAAGCCGTCGGGCGACGGCTTCAGCTACGTCAACCTGTTCAATGGCGAGAAGGTCACCAATTACGGTTGGGGGACGACGTTCGGCTCGCTGCCGGTTACGTGCTGCAACCTGAACGGTCCGATGGGTCTGGCCTATATTCCGTTCGTGGCCGTCATGGAGTCGGATCGCGGCCCGGTCGTGAACTTGTACAATGCTGCGCGTGCCGAGCTCTCGACGCCGCAGGGCGACTCGCTGAGTCTTCGCATCGAGACCGACTTTCCTCTTTCCGATCGGGTGCTCGTGCGGGTCGATCCGCATGCCGCGTCCCTTTTCACGTTGTCGCTGCGCATTCCGTCGTGGAGCGAACGGACCGTCGTCAAAGTCAACGGCAAAAAGGTCCGGAGCGTCGAGCCGGGCGCTTACCTCTCCCTCGAACGGATCTGGAAGCCGGGCGACCGCGTCGAGCTCGCGTTCGACATGCGCTGCCGGCTGCTGGACGCTCCGCGCGGCAGCAACCGGGCCGGAGACTCGTTTCAGGCTTTGGTCTGGGGGCCGATCGTGCTGGCCCGCGACGAGAACATCGATCCGGACTACGATGAACCGGTGCGCGTCGTGGCCGGCAAGGACCGTGTCGTTCGCGTGAAGCGCGTCGCTCCGACGCTTGCCTCGACGCGGCTGGAGTTCGAGGTCCCGACGGACGACGGGCCGATCCGGATGACCGACTACGCCTCGGTGAACGGATGGGAGGGAGCTCATATCTGTACATGGCTGCCGGTGAAGTAGCCTCGGACCGGAGCGGCGGATAGGTTGCCGGAGCGGTCTCCTCGTTCGGCAACCATGCCGGAAAGCCCTTCGCGGGACGGGAGCCGCCGATGTCCATATTTTGTTTACTTTTTTCGATCGAATCCGCGAAAGTACGGACGAATCTGCTTATTTTTGCAACGCTGTTTTTTCGTATCTTTAACCTCGTGCGACCGACGTCAGCGTTCGGGCGTCGGGGCAGGGGCCGCCGCGAAGGCGTTCGTGGCGTCGGCTCCGAGCGAGACAGCCTGTATGAATTTAAAGGATAAAGGATAACGATGAGACTACCCGAATCAGCCAATGTTCTCTTGCTGGGCTCCGGAGGGCGCGAGCACGCCTTCGCATGGAAGATCGCACAGAGCAAGCGCCTGGCGCGCCTGTTCATCGCTCCGGGCAATGCCGGAACGGCCCTTTGCGGCACGAATGTCGATATCAATCCGACCAATTTCGGCTCGGTCAAGCAGTTCGTGCTGTCGAACAACATCAACATGGTCGTCGTGGGGCCCGAGGAGCCGCTGGTGCGCGGGATATACGACTTTTTCCGGGAGGACAGCCAGATCAGCAACATCCCGGTGATCGGGCCGTCCGCGCTCGGCGCGCGTTTGGAGGGTAGCAAGGAGTTCGCTAAGGATTTCATGACGCGGCACGGAATTCCGACGGCCCGTTATCGCAGTTTCACCAAAAAGAACGTCGAGGAGGCGTACGCGTTTCTGGAGACCCTGCAGGCTCCCTATGTGCTGAAGGCCGACGGTTTGGCCGCCGGCAAGGGCGTGCTGATCGTGCCTTCGCTCGAAGAGGCGAAGAGGGAGCTCGGAGAGATGCTGTCGGGCCGTTTCGGCCATGCCGGCGATACGGTCGTGATCGAGGAATACCTTTCGGGTATCGAGTGTTCCGTTTTCGTCGCGACGGACGGCAAGAGCTATCGTGTATTGCCCGTAGCCAAGGACTATAAGCGCGTAGGCGAGGGAGATACCGGACCCAATACGGGCGGCATGGGCGCCGTGTCGCCGGTCCCGTTCGCCGACGAGGCTTTCATGGGCGAGGTGATCCGGACGATCGTCGAGCCGACCGTCGAGGGACTGCGCAAGGACGGGATCGACTACAAGGGATTCATCTTCATCGGTCTGATGAACGTGGGCGGCAAGCCTTACGTGATCGAGTACAATGTCCGCATGGGCGATCCCGAAACCGAGGTCGTGTTTCCGCGTATCGAGTCGGACCTGATCGATTTGTTCGAGGCGATCGCTTTCGGCCGGCTCGACCGGCATGAGCTGGTCGTTTCGCCCCGCACGGCCGTGACGGTTGTCTGCGTATCGGGCGGCTATCCGGGAGAGTATGCCAAGGGAATGGAAATATCCGGACTGGGAAAGCCTTCCGACAGCATCGTTTTCCACGCCGGCACGTCGGCCAAGGGGGCTAAAGTGCTGACTGCCGGAGGACGCGTGTTGGCCGTCACCTCTTTCGGGGACGGTATCGAACAGGCCGCCGCCGCATCGTATCGGACGATCGAGACCATCGACTATCAGGGGAAATACTGCCGCACCGATATAGGCCGGGACCTTTTATAGCGTGCGGCCATGGGCTACGACGTGACCCGGCAGGGATTGGGGTGGACCCTGTTCTTCTTCGCTTTGCTGCTGTTGCTGTTCTGGAAGCATTCTCTCGCGGAGCCCGTGCCTTTCGATCCGCTTTCGGCCGGCGACATGCCTCTCGGCGCTGTGCTGGCCGGCGTAGCCCGGCGTCTGCCCGTCTTTTCGGGAATTCTGTCGGCCCTACTGGCGTTCGCAGGAGGAGTCGTGCTCACGCGCATCGTCTCGCGGAACATGATCCTGCTCGAGCGGACTTACATGCCGATTCTGTTGTATCCTGCCGTCGGATGCAGCGCCTATTTCGGTCCCGAGTCGCTGCCTGCGCTCGCTGCCTCTTTTTTGACGATCGCTTCGTTCGATACGATGCTCGTGTCGTTCCGTCGGACGGCCCGTTTCGGCAGTCTGTTCAACGCGACGATTCTGGCAGGGGCGGCGCTGTTGGTCTGGTCTCATACGATTGTGTACGTGCTGTTGCTGCCTTTTGCGCTGGTCGTATTCAAGAGAAGCGGCCGCGAGTGGATCGTGGCCTGGGTCGGAATGCTGTTGCCCCTGGCGATTTGCTCGTATATCGAGTGGGGAACGGGACGGTCGTTTCTCGGGCCCGTTTCGAGACTGTGGGAAGGCGTGAGGGGGGCTTTCGCCGGTCCGGGGTTCGATCTTCCGACGATCCGTCCGGCCCTTTGGGTGTTCTGGAGCATGTGCCTGACGGTGACCGTGCTGTCGCTCGTGGCGCTTTGGCGGCGCAGCGGCACGATGCGGACGCGCGCCTACAAATCCTCCGTCTATTTTCTGTGGATTCTGTTCTTCTCCCTCTTGCCGTTGGCCGCGCCCGGACGCGCGATGACGGACCTCGTGCTGCCGGCCGCTCCGCTCGCCGTCGTGATGCCCGCCTATTTCAATCGCCGCAGCGGCTGGATTCCCGATGCGGTCTATCTGCTGTTGTTCGGCAGCGTCGTTTGTTACGGCCTGCTCTCTTGGGCGGGATATTGAGGCCATTGTTCGTCCCTCGCCAATGGCCGGACGATTCTTTGGACTTGCCGTGCGGCCGTTGAATACGAAAAAAGTCAGCGACGCTTCCTCGTAGGTGCCTCTTTTCTTTCGGTAGGGAGCGGATGTTGCCGCTGCACTGCGCGCGGTGTGTCGGCGTTGGGAGAATCCGTGGCTTGGCCTGTCGGCCGGGCGCCCGTCGATCTTCGAGGCAAAGGCGATCGTAAAGTGTGCGAGGTCTGTACCGGAGCCTCTATTTCTTCGGCTTCTTTTGAGGGCAGATCACGCGTAGGGCTCCCGGTTCGCACGCGATGCGCACCGGAAACCGGGGACCCGGCTGCCCGTCGATGTCGGTCGTTTCCTCGTTGTAGGAGTGCAGCAGGATGTCGCGGCTCTTGAAGTGGACGATTCCGGCCGGATAATCCTTCGTGTTGCGCTTGATGAAATGAAAGATCGTCCGGACCGTCTCGATCGGCCGGTCGCCCTTGATGACGATCACGTCGAGCAGCCCGTCGTCGATTTCGGACAGGTAGGCGAAACGCATCTGGCCTGCCGTGCGGCCGTTGAACACGAAGAAAATCAGCGACGGTCCCTCGTAGTTGCCTCCGTCGGACTCGATCGAAATGTGCATCTTCCGGAAGTTGGGCAGTTCGCCGAGCCCTCCGAAATAGTAGGCCAGCTTGCCGAAGGTGTTCTTGAGTATCGTCGGCGTCTTTTGCGAGACGTCGGTAAAAAGCCCGCAACTGAATACGTTGACGAAATACTCGTCGTTGGCCCGGCCCAGATCGACGCGTCTGATCTCTCCGCCGAGAATTCTCCGGCAGGCTTTCTCGATGTCCGACGGAACGCCCAGCGTGTTCGCGAAGTCGTTGGCCGTTCCGGTCGGCAGCACGGCTACGGGCAGATCGAGGTTCCGCCGTTTGAGCATGTTGACCACGTAGTTGACCGTACCGTCCCCGCCGGCGACGAGGATATGGTGGTAGCTGCCGTCGATGTCGTCCAGCAGATCGGTCTCCTCGGCTTCGGTGAACGCCAAACGGTAGGGCATGATCGAGTACCCTCCTCGCTGGTAGATGTCGATGATGTTGTCGAGCCAGTCGGTGATTACCGTCTCGCCCGCTTTCGGATTGTACGCGAAACGGACTTTTTGCATCTGTTCTTGCTTTTTGCGTGCAGGATTGCGAATTTCCTGCCGGATTACCGGGCGATCGTTCGGCCGAGTTCCGGGGTGACGTATGTTTGGAAACGTCCCTGCTCGTCCGAGTAGATCAGATAGGCCTGTATCTCGGGATGGGCGGCGAGAAATTCCTTGCCGCGCTCGAGTCCCATGACCATCAGAGCCGTGCCGTAGGCGTCGGCCTCCGCCGAAGTTTCCGCGACGACCGTGGCCGAAAGCAGGTCGCTGGTTACGGGCTGCCCCGTTCTCGGATCGACCGTATGGACGATCTTTCGGCCGCTCGAGTCGGTGCGGAACTTGCGGTAGTTGCCCGATGTGGCGAGTCCTTTCCCGCTCAGCGAGATTTTGACCTGCAGGTCGGCTCCCGGCGTGAAGTTGCCTTCCTTCGGCCGGTCGATCCCGACGACCCATGGCTTGCCCTTGGCGTTGAGGCCCCGGCAGAAAATCTCTCCTCCGACCTCGATCATGTATTCCTCGATTCCCAGTTTTTCGAAATAGGCTGCGATATAGTCCGACGTAGCCCCCTGCGCGATCGAGTTCAGGTCGATCTGCATGCGGGGATCGGCTTTCCGCAGGCGGCCGTTCTCGACGGCGATCTTGTCGTATCCGACCAGCTTGAGCAGCGAATCGACGTCGGGGTTTTGTACCGGTACGTCGCCCGTGAAGCCATAGGCTGCGGTGAGCGGCTTGACGGTGATGTCGTAGGCTCCGTCCGACTGTTCGCTGATACTCCGGGCGGTCCGGATACATTCGGCGATGAAACCGTCTACCGAATCCGTTTCGTTGCGGTTCAGCCGGCTGAGCAGCGATTGCGGGTTGTAGAGCGACATCGAGTTGTCTACCTCGGTCAGCAGGCTGTCGATCTCGTTTTCCATGTGTAGGGGCCCGTCGCTTTTTACCAATATATGATAGGTCGTTCCCTGCGTGAAGCCGTCGAAGCGGCTGACGGTCGGGCCGTCTCCTGTTTTCCGTCCGCACGATACGGCGAGCAGGGCGGTCATGATGTATAGCGTCGTTCTGATATTCATTGCGGTTTCGGGATATGAGGATTCTTCGTTCGCTTCGGTGCGCGCGTTGCTCTTGCGGAGCGCTACGAATTTTTACAAATTTATGGTTTTTATGCGATATGCAAATTATTTTTCGTTACTTTGCTGCAGACAAATTTGTAAGGAAGGAAGACGGGGGTGCCGTGCGGTGCCGCGCCGCGACCCGGAGGGACACGCCGTTCGAAGCGGATGTCCGGCCGAGCGGCGGCGGGCGGGAAGAAGCGGCTGAGATCAAACCCCAAGACCTGATACGGTTAATACCGTCGGAGGGAGTTTTTCCGGTACGTTCCGCGCGTCATGGCCGCCGCTTCCCTTTCTCATAGACGATCTTTTCAGATGGAAGTGTTTTTGAACGGGACGAAGATACCGACCGAGGCGGCTACCCTTTCCCAATTGATCGAGCAGCAGCGGATTCCCGTGGCCGGCATTGCCGTGGCCTTGGGCAGCCGCGTCGTCCGCCGCGAACAGTGGGAAACTACGCCGCTCGAGGAGGGCTGCGAGATTACGGTGATCCGCGCCACGCAAGGAGGATAGGCATGACGACGACGGATCGATTGACGGACGCGCCGCTGCTCGTTACGCTGCCGCGCGTGCTGAAAAGCGAGGCGGAAACGCTCGCGGCGCTGTGCCGCGCGGGCGCGGGACCGATTCATATCCGCAAGCCCGAGTCCTCGGCCGCCGAGGTGGAAGGGCTGCTGCGCGATTTGTGCGCGGCGGGAGCGGACATGGATTGTTTCACGCTGCATTACGACGAGCCTCTGGCCCGGCGCTACGGGTTGGGCGGAGTGCATTTGCGCGGCGAGCGGATCGCGGCGGGAGCCGGCAAAGGTCTCCGGCGCAGTTGCTCGACTCACGGCTGGGACGAAGTCGAGCGCTACGGCCCGGTAGCCGATTACGTTTTCCTCAGCCCGTTGTTCGACTCCATATCCAAGGCAGGATATCGCAGCGCCGTTTCGCTGGAAGAGGCCCGCTCGCGGTTGCCGCTGAGCGAGGGGCGCGTCGTCGCGCTGGGCGGAGTCTGCGCGGAAAATATCGCATGGGCCCGCTTGGCCGGTTTCGACGGAGCCGCGTCGCTCGGCGCCGTCTGGGTCACGGAGGGCGACCGGCTCGATGCGCAGGCTACCGTGCTCCGGTTTCTGAAACTGCGCCGCAAGTGGCGGGCTGCCGGGGGATGCCTTCAGCTCATATCGGACGGGAACATGTCCGTTGCCGAAGCGTTTCTGCGCGGCGGCGGGCGCTGGGTGCAGCTTCGCATGAAGGATACGCCTGCCGGGCAGATCGTCGGCCGGGGCCGCGAATTGCTCGCGTTGTGCCGGGCATGGGGCGCTCTGCTGATCGTCAACGACGCGCCGGAACTCTCTGCCGAGATCGGGGCCGACGGCGTGCATCTCGGACAGGGCGATATGGCGCCCGCCGAGGCTCGCCGTATCGTCGGCGAAGGAGCGATTGTCGGTTCGACGGCCAATACGTTCGAGCAGATCGCCGGGCGCTGCGACGGGCAGACCGACTATATCGGCCTCGGTCCGTTCCGCTATACGACGACCAAAAAAAATCTGGCTCCCGTGCTGGGGGCCGAGGGATACCGGTCGATTCTGGAACGGATGCGGCGGGAAGGGATCGCGCTGCCGGTCGTCGCGATCGGGGGCATTTTGCCCGAGGACGTGCCCGGGCTGATGCCTTCGGGAGTGATGGGCGTAGCCGTGAGCGGAGCCCTCTCGCGGGCCGCCGATGCCGAACGGCAGACCGTCCGTTTCGTCGAGTCGCTGCGGGCCGGTGTCCGCGGTCGGAAAATCGGTCCGGAGAAAAAGAGCGGACAATAATGAATCGAGCTTTAATTTAGAAGAATAGATGGAAAAATTGCAAATTGCCGACAAGAGCTTCTCGTCGAGGCTGTTCGTCGGAACCGGCAAATTCTCGTCGAGCGCTCTGATGAGCGAGGCCGTCCGGGCCAGCGGGAGCGAGCTGGTGACCGTCGCGCTGAAGCGCGTCGAGCTGGAGAATCCTCAGGACGATATCTTGAGTCATTTGGATACCGGGCGCGTGGGTCTGCTGCCCAATACCTCGGGCGTGCGCAATGCCCGCGAGGCGGTTTTTGCCGCTCAGCTGGCCCGCGAGGCGCTCGGAACGAACTGGATGAAGCTGGAGATACATCCCGATCCGCGCTATCTGTTTCCCGATCCGGTCGAGACGCTGAAAGCCGCCGAGGAGCTCGTCAAGGACGGCTTCGTCGTGATGCCCTACGTTCATGCCGACCCGGTGCTGTGCCGGCGGCTGGAGGACGTCGGCGTCGCGTGCGTGATGCCGCTCGGCGCGCCGATCGGGTCGAACCGCGGGCTGCGGACCCGCGACCTGCTGAGGATCATCATCGAGCAAAGCACGGTTCCCGTCGTCGTGGACGCCGGCATCGGCGCCCCGTCGCACGCTGCCGAGGCGATGGAGATGGGAGCCGACGCGGTGCTCGTCAACACGGCGATCGCCGTGGCGGCCGATCCCGTCGCCATGGCCGGAGCGTTCCGCATGGCCGTCGAGGCCGGACGCACGGCTTTCGAGGCGCAGCTCGCGCCGGAACGTGCGGGCGCGTCGGCCACGAGCCCGCTGAACCCGTTTTTGGACAGTATCAAAGAGTTGGAGCAATGACGTACTACGATCTGATTCTCAAATACGACTGGGAAACGACGCGGCGCAAGATCTACGCCTCGACCGATGCCGACGTGGAGCGGGCGCTCGCTCACGATCGGCCTTCGATGGATGATTTCGCCGCGCTCGTTTCGCCGGCGGCCGACAAATATCTCGACGCGATGGCGGCCGAGAGCTACCGCATTACCCGCCGCCGGTTCGGCAACGTGATGCAGCTCTATATTCCGCTCTATCTGGCCAATATATGTCAGAACCACTGCGTCTACTGCGGTTTCAACTGCACGAACAAGATTCATCGGGCCATCCTGACGCCCGACGAGATTCACGAGGAGTGCCGCGCGATCAAGAAAGACCCGTTCCAACATATTCTGCTCGTGACGGGCGAGGCTCCCCGCTCGTCGAGCGTGCAGTACATGGCCGACTCGATGGAGATCGTCAAGCAGTACTTCCAGCAGATTTCGCTCGAGGTGCAGCCGCTCGAGACCGACGAGTACCGCCTGCTGATGGATCACGGGCTGCACTCGGTCTACGTCTATCAGGAAACGTACAACCGCGAGCGCTATCCGGTCTATCACCTGCGCGGCCGCAAGGCCGACTACCGCTACCGGCTCGAGACGCCCGACCGCCTGTGCGAGGCCGGCGTCTACAAGGTCGGCGTGGGCAACCTGATCGGGTTGGAGGACTGGCGCACCGAGGCGTTCTTCACGGCGCTGCACGTCCGCTATCTGGAGAACCGATACTGGCGCACGAAGTATTCGATCGCCTTCCCGCGCCTGCGGCCTTATTACGGCGAGGACGGGTTCAATCCCGAGCATCCGACCACCGAGCGCAACCTGCTGCAGCTGATCTGCGCCTACCGCTTGCTGAGCGAGGACGTCGAGCTCTCCATATCGACCCGCGAGAGCGCCGCTTGCCGCGACACGGTGATGCCGTTCGGCGTGACGGTCATGAGCGCCGGATCGAAGACGACTCCGGGGGGATACGCGCATCCGATCGACGAGCTGGAGCAGTGGGCCGTCAACGACTCCCGGACGCCCGCCGAGGTGTTCGACGCCGTCCGGGCCAAAGGGTTCGAGCCCGTGTGGAAGGATTGGTCGCTTTTCATGCAGGAAGCGAATATTCCCGCGTAAATTTTGCTATATTTGTCACAGTCGAGCCAAGCTGCGGACAGTATTCCGGCGGGGATGGATCTTATCTCACCCATCGATTCCCCGAAGCGGGCTGTCCGCAGTTTTTCGGGGCGGCGGACCAAGGGAAGGAACATGCGAATACTGATTCAGCGCGTACGGCGCGCATCGGTCGGGATCGGGGGAAGCGTCCGATCCTCGATCGGACGGGGATTGTTGGTTTTGGTCGGAATCGGACCGGACGACGGCGAGGACGATGTCCGCTATCTGTGCGAGAAGCTTGTGAAGCTCCGCATTTTCGACGATGAGGCCGGCGTGATGAACCGCTCGGTCGTAGACGCGGGGGGCGATGTGTTGGTTGTCAGTCAGTTCACGCTGTATGCCTCGACGCGCAAGGGCAACCGTCCCTCTTATGTCCGAGCGGCCGGGCCCGAGGCGGCCGTGCCGCTTTACGAGCGTTTCGTCGCCGTGACGGGGAAGCTGCTCGGACGGCCCGTGCAGACGGGCGTGTTCGGAGCCGATATGCAGGTCGAACTGGTGAACGACGGGCCGGTAACGATCTGGATCGATTCGAAACGGAAAGAATATTGACAACGTACAAAGGCGGTAGGATATGACGATCAAGGAGGCGCAGGAACTGGTAGACGCATGGGGCGACAAGCATGCGATCCGTCACAACGAACTGGCGAACATGGCCTTGCTGACCGAGGAGATCGGCAAGCTGGCGCGCGTGATGGTCCGCCGCTACGGCGAGCACGCGGCCGATCCCCGTTTCCGGGGCGAGGCGACCGACGAGATCGGGGATATTCTGTGGGCTCTGATCGGCGTGGCCAACCAGACGGGCGTCGATCTGACCGCCGCGCTGATCCGCGCGCTGGAGCGCAAGAGCGAGGAGTCGGAGGCTCCCTCGGGCCGGAAGGCGTGATTTCGGGCGAACGTTGCGAGGTGGTTGCGGCTTTTCTGCCGATTCTGGTGCGGATCGGAAGGATTGTCGCTTGCTCGGGCGAATGAAAATGAATCGGACAGTTGCATGCTTCGAGGTGCCAAGGTTCGTACGCGGATTTCCATATCTGTTGGCTGCGGCCTTGCGGTCGCGGATTGCGTATCCGATTGGGGCTCTATCATGAAGTTTCTTTTATAGATTAAAGGGTTTTCATACGAGGAAATCGGAAACGTCGGGAGCTCGGGAACTCGCGGAGGTGTCGGGGACGTCGGCGAAGCTTTCGAGGTCTGTTGTTTCTTTCGAAGCAAAGACCCGAGAGCGGGGAAGGGCAGAAAACATTGGACGGCAAGGATTTTTCTCGTGCGGCTCCGAAGCGGCGGGACGGCACTCGCTGCCGGTCGGGAGCGGCCCGTTCGTTGCCATGCGGTTGGCGGTTTCGGAACGCTTCGCCGGGTCGGTCGCGCATGGAGGAAAGGTGCCGGATTCCGATAGCGCGGCCGAGTGACGGTATGCTTCGTGCCGGACGGGGAATATGCTGCGGGGCGGACGACGGTTCGCTCCGATTCGCTATCTTTGCAGTCGAAGAAAACGAACCGTGCTATGACGACCAATCTCAGACAACTCTTTCTGGAACATGTGGGCCAGACTTCCGACAACCCGATGATGCTCGAAGTGGAGCGCGCCGAGGGCGTGTACCTGTACGGCCCGGACGGACGGCGGTGGATCGATCTGATCTCCGGCGTGTCGGTCAGCGCCGTCGGGCACGGCAACCGCCGGGTGATCGACGCGATCTGCGCTCAGGCGCGCGATTACCTTCATCTGATGGTCTACGGCGAGGCGGTCGAGTCGCCGCAGGTGCGCTATGCCGAGCGGATCGCTTCGCTGCTGCCCGATCCGCTCGACACGGTCTACTTCGTCAATTCGGGCAGCGAGGCCGTCGAAGGGGCGCTCAAACTGGCCAAGCGCTATACCGGCCGTACCGAGCTGGTCTACTACCGGAATGCCTATCATGGCAGTACGGCCGGTTCGCTGAGCGTCATGGGAGGAGAAGAGTACCGCAATTCCTATCGTCCGCTGCTGCCCGATACGCGTTGCATTCGCTTCAACGAGCCCGGCGACCTGAAATACATTACCTCGCGGACGGCCTGCGTAATCATCGAGCCCGTTCAGGGCGAGGGGGGGATCGTCCTTTCGGAAAAGGGCTATCTGGAAGCGTTGCGCCGCCGTTGCGACGAGACCGGCGCGCTGCTCGTTTTCGACGAGATACAGACCGGGCTGGGCCGGACCGGCACGCTCTATTTTTTTCAGCAGTACGGCGTCGTGCCCGATATACTATGTACGGCCAAGGCGTTCGGAGGAGGCATGCCGCTCGGAGCCTTCATCGCTCCGAACCGGATCATGTCGTCGCTGAAGACCAATCCGGTGCTCGGGCACATCACGACTTTCGGCGGTCATCCGGTCTGCTGCGCCGCCGGCTTGGCGGCCCTCGAGTTCATCCTGTCGGAGGGGCTCATGGAGCAGGCCGACGCGAAGGGGGCGCAGTACGAGCGTCGTTTGGCCGGGCATCCGGCCGTGCGTGAGATTCGGCGCACGGGTCTGCTGATGGGCGTCGAGTTCGGCGATCCGGCCCTGACGCAGCGCATCGTGCTGCGCGCGGTCGAGCGCGGGCTGATGACCGAGTGGTTTCTGTTCCGCGATACGGCCATGCGGATCGCTCCGCCGCTGACGATCACCCCTGCCGAGATCGACGAGTCGTGCGACATCCTGCTCGACGTGCTGCGCGAGGTGACGGGTTCTTGACGGTGCCGACTCGTATACGTACGCTACGGTATGACGGCCTCTCCGAAAGAGTCGAGAAATGAAGTTTTCATAAACTCATGTATGGCGAACGAGTCCGTACGGATAGTTCGGATTCCGTTCCGTGGCGGGGCGATACGGTCGTGTCGGGATTTTCCGATGAACGGTTTGCGCTCGGAACGTTCGTACCGGCAGCGATTTTCGTATATTTGATTTTCCGAAAATTGAAAATTCGTCGTTATATGGGCCGATATGTGAATAAAAAGCTCAAGATATCTTGGAATGAGGAGCTGGCCGAGCATTATGGAATCGTATTGAGTAAAGCCGGTTATCAAGTGGAAAAGTACGGAGACGATGGGTCGGACGAGGGTTCGTTGGACTTCGGTTGCGAAATTACCCCGGTGGAAGGTAAGACCATAAAACAGGATATCGTTTTGTATGGTGTGGTTTTGGATTCGAAGGGAAGAATAATATGCAGGAGCGATTCTTGCCGTTTGTATGCGGAGAATTTTTATATTGAAAAGCTTTGGTCCACGGGGATGTGCGTTAATCTGAAGAAACTGAGCGAAATAAAAATCTACATCGAAGCTCTTTAGGATCGCATGGCTTCAGTGTATGACGATATGAAATGATGAATCGGTAGGATTCGCATGGTGCCCGTGGTTTGCAATGGGTTTTGCCGCGAATTGAAAATAGAAGAGATTTTCCTGACGATATATCGTATGGTCCGTTACCGTCTTACGGATTGAAGAACGATTTCACCTCTTCGGAATTTGGCTATCGACAGGCTTCGACATGAATTTCGGCAGAGACGATGCGCCGTTTTTGTCGGAGTTTGCCGGGTGCCGAGCAGGCGATCGGGGGTGAGTCCGTATTCCGGAGCCCGCTGTCGTTCGTTTGCCTTGTCGTATTTGCTGTCGGGTGCGTGTGGCCGGTCCCGTGCATCGCCGGCCCGTGCTACCGGAAATAGCTGCCATTATTGAGAAAAAGAGAAACCGAACGCTGCGGCGAAGAGTGTTCCTCGCCGCAGCGTTCGGTCTTACCGGTTCGCCCGAACGGAAGTCGGGCCTCTCGTATTACCTGTTGGGGATAAAGGGCAGCTTGACGATCCGGGCGGCTACCGGCTTTTCGCGGATGACGACCGCTATCGGCGTGCCCGGCTCGGCATAGGCCGTTTCGACGTAACCCATGCCGATGCCTTTTTTGAGCGTGGGCGACATCGTGCCCGACGTGACGGAGCCGATCGCGCGTCCCTCGGCGTCGGAGAGCCGGTAGCCATGGCGCGGCACGCCGCGCTCGGTCAGCTCGAAACCGACCAGCCGGCGGCTCACGCCCTCGCGCTTCTGCCGTTCGAGCAACGGGCGGTCGATGAAGTCGCGGTCGCCGCCGGTCTTGGTGATCCAGCCCAGACCGGCCTCGACGGGCGACGTCGTATCGTCGATGTCGTTGCCGTAAAGGCAGTAGCCCATTTCGAGCCGCAGCGTGTCGCGCGCGCCGAGCCCGATATTCTGCAGCCCGTCTCTCTCGCCGGCTTGCCACAGCGCTTCCCACAGGCGCGGAGCGTCCTCGTTCGCTACGTAGATTTCGCATCCGCCCGCTCCGGTGTAGCCCGTTGCCGATACGATAGCGTCGGCGATGCCGGCGACCTCGGTCTTGACGAACGTATAATAGGCGAGTTTTCCGAGGTCGGCGGCAGGGCACAGGCGCTGGACGATCCGCATCGCCAGCGGTCCCTGAACGGCCAGCTGGGCGATCTCGTCCGACGCGTTGTAGAGCTCGCGTCCGGGCCGGAGACCGAAACGTTCGCCGGCGGCGACCAGATGGTTCCAGTCTTTCTCGACGTTGGCCGCGTTGACGACGAGCAGGTAGGTCTCGGCGTCGATCCGGTAGACCAGAATGTCGTCGACGATGCCGCCCCGGCCGTTCGGCAGGCAGGAATACTGTATCTTGCCGTCGTACAGCGAGGCCGCGTCGTTGCTGCCCACGTAGCGCAGCAGGTCGAGCGCCCGGGGCCCTTTGACCCAGATCTCGCCCATGTGGCTCACGTCAAACACGCCGGCGCGGGCGCGCACGGCCGCGTGCTCGTCGTTGATCCCGGTGAATTCGATCGGCATGTCGTAGCCGGCGAACCCGGCCATCCGCGCGCCGTTTCGGATATGATACGGAGTAAAGGGAGTCGTTTTCATAGAGAAAAGATTTTGATTTTTCGCGAAATTACGTGTTTTTATTCTAATTTTATACCCGATTCGATGAAAAACCGATGTTATTGAAAATTCTGCTCATAGCGCTGATCGTCTACGTGATCGTCGTCACGCGGGCCCGCGTACGGCTGCCTCATCCGGGGCTTCAGGCGACCGTCGACGTGCTGCAGGCTGCTACGCTGCGCGACGAGCACGTCGTGGCGACGGCCCGCCGGTTCGTCGAGTACGCCGACGCGCAGCAGCCGGCTCTTCCCGCGGGCGATCCGTATGCCGAGCGGCTCGAGCGGCTGACTTCGCGCTATGCGGCCGTGAACGGCGTGCCGCTGAATTTCCGCGTCTACCGGACGCCGCAGGTCAACGCGTTCGCGACGGCCGACGGTAGCATACGCATCTACTCGGGTCTGATGGACTGCATGAGCGACGACGAGCTGATGGCAGTCGTCGGCCACGAAATGGGACATATCCGCAACAGCGACTCGCTCGGCGCGATGCGCAAAGCCTGTCTGACCTCGGCGATCCGCAACACGCTGGGGGCCGCCGGCGGCGTGATCGGCGCGCTCAGCTCGTCGCAATGGGGCGCGCTGGCCGAGCGGCTGACCTCGGCCGGCTTTTCCCGGAAGCAGGAGTATGCGGCCGACGATTTCGCCTTCGGCTTTTTGCTGCGTAACGGCTACGACCCGTATGCAATGGCTACGGCCCTCGACAAGCTGGCGCGGCTCGCCTCTGCGGAACAAGGCGCCGGCAAGGAGCTTCTGCAGCTTTTCTCGACTCACCCCGACAGCGCGGAGCGGGCCCGGCGAATGCGCGAGAAGGCCGATGCCGCGCGGTCCGGTACGGAAGGCTGAGGCGCTTGCAGCGCCGATCCGTCGGATTCGCCGGAGCTTTCTGGCGAAGAGGGCCGCGCACGGGGCACGCTTCAGGAACGGAGGCTTTCAGGAACGTGTTATGAAAAAGTTTATGATCGCCATCGCTTTAGGTTGTAACGACGTCCGTCTCGCTTGTCCGAAGCGAATCTGAAACGGCAAAGCCTTTGACGGATTGTGGAAATTGTCCGTAAGGTGGCGTCCCTTTCCCTTGTCGCATAATGAGCGTCTCCTGCCTCGAGTGAGCGGGACATGGCCTGTCTCGTGCCGAAAACAGTCCGTCGTTGCCCGGACGAATCTTCCGACGCGCTGTCGGATGCGGCCGGCCTCTTGACGGGACCTGCGCCGGCTGGCCCGTTTCTTGCACGCGCTCCGATGCAACCTTTTTATTCCGTGAGCAGTATGAGCAACGTCGTCAAAGCCCATCTGGGCCTGATCCTGTCGTATGTGATCTGGGCCGTCAACTATCCGCTGTATAAGGTTATCATGCCGCATTACATATCGCCTTACGCGATGACGATGCTGGTCGTAGGCGTCGCGGCGCTGCTGGCTTTCGGTTCGATGCTTTTCGTGCCGATCGAGCCGGTCCGCAGGCAGGATATCCTGAAACTGGTCGCGGCGGCCGCGCTGATGGGGATCGCCAAAAAACTGTTCCTGATGGTCGGCATCCAGCATACCAGCCCGATCGACGCGTCGATCATCGCTACGCTGGGGCCGATTCTGGTGCTCGTCATTTCGGTGATGTTTCTCGTCGACCGCTTTACGCCGATGAAGGTGCTGGGCATGGCGCTCGGTCTCGCGGGCGCGCTCGTGGTGATTCTCAGCGGAAGCGGGATGCAGGCGCCGTCGGACAAGCTGGGGGGCGATGCGGTCGTGCTGCTGGCTATCGTCGCCTCCTCGTTCTCGATGGTGTGGCTCAAGGAACTGATCATGCGCTATAAGCCGGTCACGCTGCTGCGCTGGATCTATCCGGTGGCGGCCGTGATGATGCTTCCCATCGGGCTTGGCCCGTTGCTGCGTACCGATTTCTCGGCCATGCCGGCTCATGTCGCGTGGATCGTGGCCTATGTTGCCGTCGTACCTACGTTCGGGCCGAATTACCTCCTGATTTACAGCCTGCACTACGTGAAGCCCACGATCAGCAGCATCTATTTCTATCTGGAGCCCGTCATCGCGACGGCGATTTCCGTGGCGATGCATATGGACACGCTGTCGTGGGACCGCGCGCTGGCCTCTCTGGCGGTATTCGCCGGCGTTCTGCTCGTCGTGCTTTCCTATAAGAACCGTCCCTCGACGCCGCGCCATACCGGGGAGTAGCCCGGTGCTTCGGGCTGTGGCTTTCCTGCGGGTCGGCGAGCGGCCGTCCGTCCGGGCGTCGGGATGCGTCGCCGGCGCGATCGGTCGGAGTCCGAATTGATAATCTGCCGAAAAATATCTAATTTTGCATTTTCATGAGCAAACGAGGATATTTCAGCTATGGGCAGTTCTAAATTCAAGGAATACAAAGGGCTCGACCTCCCGGCCGTCAACAGCGAGGTGCTGGAGCGGTGGGACGCCGTCGATGCGTTCGGCAAAAGCATCTCGACCCGCGAAGGGCATCCGACGTTCGTGTTTTACGAGGGACCTCCCTCGGCCAACGGCATGCCGGGTATCCACCATGTGATGGCCCGCACGATCAAGGACGTCGTCTGCCGCTACAAGACCCAGCGGGGCTTTCTGGTCCATCGCAAAGCCGGATGGGATACGCACGGACTGCCCGTCGAGCTGGGCGTCGAGAAGAAGCTCGGCATCACGAAGGAGGATATCGGGACGAAAATATCGATCGAGGAGTACAACCGCATCTGCCGCAGGGAGGTGATGACCTATACCGACGCATGGGAGCGGCTGACGCGCCGGATGGGCTACTGGATCGATATGAAGGACCCGTACATCACCTATGACAACAAGTATATCGAGACGCTGTGGCATCTGCTTGCCGAACTGTACAAGAAGGGGCTTCTTTACAAGGGCTATACGATTCAGCCGTACTCGCCGGCGGCCGGTACGGGTCTCAGCAATCACGAGCTGAACCAGCCCGGCTGTTACCGCGACGTGAAGGACACGACCTGCACGGCCCTGTTCCGCATCGTGCGCGACCAGCAGAGCGAACGGTTGTTCGACGGGGCCGACGGCGACGTGTACTTCATGGCATGGACGACGACGCCCTGGACGCTGCCCTCGAACACGGCGCTGGCCGTGGGGCCCGCTATCCGCTACGTGCGCGTGCGGTCGTTCAATCCCTATACGGGCGCTCCGCTTACCGTCTTTTTGGCCAAAGACCTGTGCCCGGCCTATTTCCCGAAGAAGAACGAAGACCTTCCGATGGACGGCTACGAGGCCGGCGGCAAAAACGTACCGTTCCGTGTCGAGGGCGAGTACGTGGGCAAGGACCTGGCAGGCATCCGCTACGAGCCGCTGCTCCCGTGGATCGCGCCCGACGGCGATGCGTTCCGCGTCATCACCGGCGACTACGTGACGACCGAGGACGGTACCGGCATCGTGCATATCGCGCCGACGTTCGGCGCCGACGACGACCGGGTGGCCAAGCAGAGCGGCATCCCGCCGCTGGTGGTCGTCGATCGCGCGGGCAAGCGCCAACCGATGGTCGACCGCACGGGCAAGTTCTTCCGTCTGGAGGACCTCGATCCCGAGTTCGTCCGCACGCACGTCGATGCGGCGGCCTACGGCGAGTTCGCGGGGCGGTTCGTCAAGAATGCCTACGACCCGACGCTGAGCGAGGCCGATCCGACGCTCGACGTCGATCTCTGCATGAAGCTCAAGTTTGAGGGCAAGGCGTTCCGCATCGAGAAGCATACGCACAACTATCCCCATTGCTGGCGTACCGACAAGCCTGTGCTGTACTATCCGCTCGACTCGTGGTTTATCCGCACGACGGCCGTCAAGGACCGCCTGATCGCGCTGAACCGTACGATCGACTGGAAGCCCGAAAGTACCGGCTCGGGCCGCTTCGGCAAGTGGCTCGAAAACCTCGTCGACTGGAACCTTTCACGCTCGCGCTACTGGGGAACTCCGCTGCCGATCTGGGCTACGGAGGATCACGGCGAGCTGAAGTGCATCGGGTCGGTCGCCGAGCTGAAAGCCGAGATCGACCGTTCGGTCGAGGCCGGCTTCATGTCCGAGAATCCGCTGAAGGATTTCGCCGAGGGCGATTTCAGCAAGGAAAATTACGCTAAATTCGACCTGCACCGTCCGTATGTCGATCAGATCGTGCTCGTGTCGAGTCGGGGCGAGCGCATGATGCGCGAGCCGGACCTGATCGACGTGTGGTTCGACTCGGGAGCCATGCCCTACGCGCAGGCGCATTATCCGTTCGAAATCGACGGAGAGGAGTTCCGTCGGGTTTACCCGGCCGATTTCGTGGCCGAGGGCGTCGATCAGACGCGGGGCTGGTTCTTCACGCTGCATGCGCTGGCCACGATGCTGTTCGACAGCGTCGCTTTCCGGCATATCATCTCGAACGGACTGGTGCTCGACAAGAACGGCAACAAGATGAGCAAGCGGTTGGGCAACGCCGTCGATCCGTTCGAGGTGATTGAGAAGTACGGCTCGGACGCCGTGCGCTGGTACATGATCTCGAATTCCCAGCCGTGGGACAATCTTAAGTTCGACGTCGAGGGCGTGGACGAAGTGCGCCGCAAGTTCTTCGGCACGCTTTACAATACGTACAGCTTTTTCGCGCTTTATGCCAACATCGACTCCTTCACCGGGGCGGAGCCCGAAGTGCCTGTGGCGGAGCGTCCCGAGATCGACCGTTGGATCATCTCGCTGCTTCATACGCTCGTGCGCACGGTGACCGATTCGCTCGAGTCCTACGATCCGACTCCCGCCGCCCGCGCGATTCAGGAGTTCGTCTGCGAGAACCTGTCGAACTGGTACGTGCGGCTGAACCGCAAACGGTTCTGGGGCGGCGGACTGACGCGCGACAAGCTGGCGGCCTATCAGACGCTGTACGCCTGCCTCGAGACCGTAGCGCAATTGGCCGCTCCGTTCGCGCCGTTCATTACGGATCGGATATTTACGGACCTGAATGCCGTCAGCGGTCGTCACGGCGACGCGTCGGTTCACCTGAGCGATTTCCCGTCGAGCGATCCCTCGCTGGTCGATACCGATCTGGAAGAGAAGATGTCGCTGGCCCAGAAGGTTTCGTCGATGGTGCTCGCCCTGAGGCGCAAAGTGGGTATCAAAGTGCGTCAGCCGCTGTCGAGAATCGTCGTTCCGGTGCTCGACCCGGCGCTCAAGGAGCATATCGCGGCGGTCGAGAGCCTGATCCTGAGCGAGGTGAACGTCAAGCGGCTCGAGTTCATCGAGGATACGACGGGCGTTATCACCAAGCGCATCAAGCCGAACTTCAAGACGCTGGGGCCCCGCTACGGAAAGCAGATGAAGCGGATCGCGGCTTTGGTCGCCGCTTTCTCGCAAGCCGACATCGCTCGACTGGAGCGTACGGATCGCTGGACGGCCGACGTCGACGGCGTGCGGGTCGAGGCTACCGCAGCCGATTTCGACATCACGTCGGAGGATATGCCGGGATGGCTGGTGGCTACGGAGGGCAAACTGACCGTCGCTATGGATATCACTGTGACAGAGGAACTGCGGCGCGAAGGTGTGGCACGGGAATTGGTGAACCGCATCCAGAACATTCGCAAAGAGAGCGGCTTCGACGTAACGGACAAGATCCGCGTGACGATCGGGCGCCACGAGGCGCTTGCCGGGGCGGTCGAATCGTTCGGCGACTACATTGCCGCGCAGACGCTGGCCGTTTCGGTCGTTATGGCCGATGCGTCGGCGATGCCCGGGGCGCAGGAGATCGAGATCGACGATCTGAAAGTCGGCTTGTCGGTCGAAAAGGCATAGACTGTCCGGCATTATTCGCGGAGCCGTGCGAAATAGTTTGTTTATTCATAAAATAGCGCTATTTTTATCACCGAACAACTAAAATGCAAGGCCATGTCTGAGAATGAAAAAACGCGGTATTCTGACGAGGAGCTCCAAGAGTTCAAGCAGATCATACTGGAGAAGCTGGCGAAGGCAAAGGCTGACTACGATTTGCTACGTTCCACGATTACGCACACTTCCAGCAATGACATAGAGGATACCTCTCCTACGTTCAAGGTATTGGAGGAAGGGGCCGCTACGTTGTCCAAGGAGGAATCGGGAAGGCTGGCGCAAAGGCAATTGAAATTTATCCAGCATCTGGAGGCGGCGCTCGTCCGCGTCGAGAACAAGACCTACGGGATTTGTCGCGAAACGGGCAAGCTGATTCCCAAGGAGCGTCTGCGGATCGTGCCGCACGCCACGCTCTGCATCGAGGCGAAAGGCGAGTCGCACAAGTAGTGCGTCCGCAGGCCGCCAGATTCGTATTCTTTATAAAAGGAGGGTTCGAGAACCCTCTTTTTTATGTCGAAAGCAGATTATGTCGAAAATAACGATGTATACCGACGGCTCGTCGCTCGGCAATCCCGGCCCCGGGGGATTCGGGATCGTGCTGATGAGCGGACCGTACCGCAAGGAGCTCAGCGCCGGTTTCCGGCTGACGACGAACAACCGTATGGAACTGATGGCCGTGATCGTCGGTCTGGAAACCCTCAAGAACGACGGTTGCGAGGTGACCGTGTACAGCGATTCGCAGTATGTGGTCAACGCAGTCGAGAAAGGCTGGGTGTTCGGCTGGGAGAAAAAAGGGTTCAAGGATAAGAAGAATCCCGACCTGTGGCAGCGCTTCCTACGCGTCTATCGGCGTCACAGCGTGCGTTTTGTTTGGGTCAAGGGACATGCCGACATTCCCGAGAACGAACGTTGCGATCGTCTGGCCGTTGCCGCTTCGCAGTCGCCGAACTTGTTCGAGGATCGCGGATACCGTCCGGGAGACGAGGCGTAGGCAGTTCGTTTCCGGACCGCTTTCCGCGTGCGGGACTTTTTCCGCCCGTGTCTTACCGAAAGGAGGGTGCTCGGCTCGTCGCTCGGCAATGCCGGTCCGGGGATTCGGAATCGTGCTGATGAGCGGACCGTACCGCAAGGAGCTCAGCGCCGATTTCCGGTTGACGACGAATGACCGCGTGGAACTGATGACCGTGATCGTCGGTCTGGAAACGCTCGAGAACAACGGTTCGGAGCGGTCGATGCCGCGATCGGCATACTGCCGTGACGTGTCGATCCGCCGATGCCGGGCGAAAAGGTGCCGCGAGAGAGGGTCTCGTCTCTATTTGGAACATGATTTTTTTGGTTTAACGAAAAAACTGGTTATCTTTGCACCACCGAAAAAAACGGAGAATCAGTAGCTCAGCTGGTAGAGCACAACACTTTTAATGTTGGGGTCCCGGGTTCGAGCCCCGGCTGGTTCACAAGAATGGCGTACAAAAGTACGCCTTTTTTGTTTTTTCGTTGAAAAACAGTCTTTTGCCGGTCGTTTTGCATGGCCGGAAAAACGGAATAGAGTCCGAAAATCCGATATTAAGTACACATTTTGTTCCCGTTTGGGAACGTTTTGTCTTGTCGGATGCGTTTGTACGCGTCCGATTGCATCCTGTTTCCCGCTAATCCCGAGCCGGAGGCGCGCGTTGTTCTATGAGGGGAGCTGTCGGGCGCGGGGCATTGACGGATACGGCCCGTTGGCGGGCGAAAATTTCCGGCGGATCCATGCGTCGGGAATGTAAATTGCCGGTCGAACATAGCCTCGCGCCGCAGGACGTGAATATGGAAGGCGTTAGGATAAGCGGAAGTTCCGATATTATTTTATGTAATTTGTTACAAACGGTTGAAAAGGATGCAACGTTCGGATTTATCCGAACATCTATTTATTCGGAATTCCAAGACAGTCGACTGCTTAACTGTAATTGTATTTTAATTTAAGGTATAAGAAAAATTCTTATGAATACGAAAATTCAAGCCAGCAGTTTGCTCGCGGCAGCCTTGCTCGTGGTCGGAACAGTAGGATTCGCATCGTGCGATGATGATAACGGAGGCGGAGGAACGCTTCCCTCTGCCAGCGATATGTACGGGAATTATGTCGGTACCGTGCGGACGGTAGAGGTCACCCACAACGAGAAAACGGAGAGCAGCGAAGGCGGAACCTCCGAAGGAGCCGAGGTGAGTGTCAAAGTGGACAGGGATACGATTTATTTCGATGCTTTCCCTGTGAAGGACATCATTATTTCTCTCTATGGAGAGGAGGAGGCGCCGGCGATTATCGAAATGCTGGGCGACATAAAATACAGCGTAGGCTATACTCCGGCGCTCAGCGAGGCTCAGGATAGCGTTTCTTTCAGAATGGCTCCCGAACCGTTGAAAGCCACGGTGTCCGTTCCGTCGGAAAGTCCGGATGCGGAGCCTGCCGTACTGAATATCGAAAGCCAGATCTCAGCGGAGGATGTCGGAGATTATGAACTCGAGACCTCTAATCTGAAGTTCACGCTGACGGTAATGCAGATTTCCGTCAAGGACGAGGAGGGAGCGGACGTGTCTATTCCGAATTTCGAACCGATGTCTATGGAATTTAGCATGGCGAAAGCACAATAACTCCGGCTTATCTTCGAGCCGTTTCGGACAGAAAGCCGTAGCGATAAGCTACGGCTTTTATTGTTTCGCTGAAATCCGGGCTTGGCGCGTGACGAAAGGGAGGCGTTTCCTCGCGTCGTTTGGCGCGGAGGCTCGGAAGCTATCGGTGATTTTCGCACGGCGCTTTGTGGCTTTGTTCGGCCGGCATCGGTACGGTCTTACGGTCCGGGGAGCGGCTGCCGGCTGTTCGGTTCGGCCGCAAGGGGGCGGTCCCGGCTTCGGTCGGATGGAAGAAGCCGCGCGGACGGCGGGCGTGTCTTGTCCGTCGGGTAAAGCCGGCGGCGAGTCTTGCGTTGAAAACGAAAGCCGCCGTACTTTTCCACTTGCGGTTTCGGTATCGGCCGGTTCTGCCGTCTCGACCGTCGGACTTGGTCGGACCTCGTCGGACAGTAACGGTGTTGAAGCGTGATCGGGCTTATTGGTTTCGTTGGAAATTCGGGGCGATGAGGACCGGGGCTTATACCGATTTCCCCGAGGCGTATTGCCGTGTCCGGTGATCGCGCATCTCTCGTCATACCGGAGTCGTTGCCGAAAGCGGGCTGCTGACCGATGGGAGCGTCCGAAAGAATAAGGGCCGGAAAGGCAAGCGCGAGACGATGCCGTGAGAATTCGCAGTTTCTTCGACCGCTTTCCCGCAAGGTCAACGGTATGTCTGCCAGATGCTTGCCGTATTGTGCAGGTGCGGGGTCATTGTCTTCGGGGTGAGTCGATACGACTGTCGTGGCGAGGGCGCGTTTCCCCGTGACGGACCGTCCGTAGCAGATATTCCGAACCGCTCTATACGACGAATCCCCGCTCTTTACGAGAGCGGGGATTGCATTCGGTCGCTACCGGCAAGTCGCGATCAGTATTCGAGGCGGATCGAGGCTTCGCCGTCGAAGTCGTCGATGAGGACCGACTCCGTCGTCTCGTCATACCGGCCGCCGGTTACCCGGACGGGTTTTTTGCCCTGAGGATGCGGCAGGCGAACCGCCAACCGCGACGGTTTCCGCTCCGGGTCGCACGTGACGGTCGCCTCGATGTATCCCTCGCCGACATGGGAGCGAACCCGGGCGTCGATCCGTCCGAAATAACTCCGGACGCCTTCGAGGTCGATCCGCTCGCCGTCGGCGAACCAGGCCCGGGGAGCGACCCGGAACAAATGCAGCGTGTCGGCATCCTCCATGTAGAGCATCCAGCGAGTTTCCATCAGGAAGTTGGCCTCCTCGTGGGTCTTGTGGGCCGACAGCTTGTACATGTGTTCCCAGAACGTATAGGTCTGCCGGTCGGCATGGGGGGCTACCGTGTGGTAATATGTGCTCAGGAACGGTTTGACCATGTCCGTTTTGGCCTGATACCAGTTGTGGCGGCTGTAATAGGGTTGGCTGAAGGCCGAGTTTTCCTGAAACATCAGCTCGCTGTGGTAGTCGAGCAACATGCGCGCCGCCGGCTCGTCGGGTTCGATCACCTCGCAGAATACCAGATACATCGGGCCGAGCAGTCCGTCGGGGACGGTGAAGGTTCCGTGCGAGCGGAACTTCTCGTTTTTCAGGAACAGCAGGCGGGGGCCCGGGGCCTCTGCCCATGGAGCGGCGGTGGGGCACCATGTGCCGTCGCCCAGCGGTACGACGGGCGACCGGGCCAGCGACTGGAAAAACGACTCCCTGATGTCCTGTCTCCATGCCTCGGCCTCGCGGCGGAGACTGTCGCCGCAGGCGGGGTCGATGGCACCCAGCGTTTCGGCCATCCGGCTCAGTCCCAGATAGCCGTATCCGTTGAGCATGAACTGGTGGAAAGGATCTTCCGGGTCGGCCACCTTGCCGTCGATCATGCCGTAGCCCTTGCCGCGCAGCTTTTCGTCGAAACTTTTGGCCCGCCAGCGCATCAGGTAGTCGCAGGCTTTGAGTAGCTTGGGGCGTATCTGCTCGATCCATGCCCGGTCGCGCGTGTAGCGGAAATATTCGCCGACTGACCACAGCGCCGCTCCCGTTTCGACCGTGTAGCCGTTATAGTTTTCGATGTTCCCGTCGGGCTGCTGGGTGTCCAGAAAGTAGTTCAGCGCTCGTTTGGCCTGCTGCTCCAGTCCCATCGAAGCGTAGAACTGAATGATCGGGGCGCTTTCGGTGCCGATGGGCGAGTATACGCCCACGTTCGCGGCCAGCGTTCCGTCGGGTTCCGTCCCGAACGTAATCAGGTCGAGATGGAGCAGACCGGCCCGGAGCATCTCGTCGATTCGCTTTTCGGGCAGCCGGATGCGGGCGGCCCGGTCGAGTTTTTTCTGCCAGTAGGCCTTGCATTTGACTTGCCGGTCGGAAAAGTTCTCCCGGGTCAGCGCATCGGCCGTTTCGGCCGAAACCGGCTCGTGCGGGATGAGAAAATCGATTTCTATCCGTTGGCCGGGCTGGAGCAGTATGGCGGTTTCTTCTTCATGCAGGGCTTTCCCGTCCACTTTGGATATGCAGCTTATGCGGTTTTCCGAAAAGCCGGTGTAGCCCCGCCCGCCGTCGAAGCGGTAGGCGGCCGACGGACGCGGCGCCTTGAACCATGCGTAACGCGGGACGGAGCCCGTGTTTTCCGCGATCGTCCGGATATACAGCGCTACGAGCGGTTTGGCGGCCGTGTCTTGCCGTTGTACTTGCTCCAGTTGCTTCGACTGTTCATCGGTGAATACCCGGCCGGCGGAGTGCCGGTCGGAAATCAGGTAGTGCGTGCCCCGCACCGTTCGCTCGTTCAGAGGCGTTCCGGCGAGCGACACGAACGACGTGCTGCGGTAGACGATGTCGTCGTCGGTCATTTCCGAGTGATAGATCGGCAGCACTCCGTCCTCGAGTCTTCGGCGGATATTGTCCATGACGCCCACGCCGCGTCCCAGCGCGTAGCGGTATTCGATATGGGTCGGAGACGTTTCGGGCAATACGACGGCCGAAGAGGAGTTCATCGGCTTGATCACTTTCTCGTCCAGATAGGTATCCTCGAGTTCCTCGGCGATCTCGAACATCCGCATGTCGCGGCTCAGTCCCAGCCAGATCGGGACGTTGGAGCGGCGTGTCCGGGCCGAGGCCGACGCGAAGGACGTTTCCGGCTCGCGCTCGATCCGCTGGATCTTGGTCAGATTTTTTCTCGACAGGATGTCGTTTTCCGCTTCGTCGTAGCTTCGGTCGTCTCCTCCGGGCAGTACGATCGTGCCGTAGGCCGGGATGTAGATCGGGTTCTCGGAGCCAACGTCCCGCAGGAAGAAGGAGAACGAGCCGCTGCCGGCCCGGACGTGAATCAGCGTCGATTCGGGGCCGGCTTGCGTTCGCGCGCTGTCGATCCGGCAGGCGACGGCGGCTTCGGCGCCCGGCGCGAAGCGGAGCGCGTCCTTTCGACGGGTCGCCTGTCCCCGGACGGCGCGGACGGAGCCTATCCGGCCGTTTTCGGCTTGCAGGGAGACCTCGGCCGGAGCATTTTTCCACAAGACGGTGATCGTTCGTTCCGGAGCGTCGCCTCCGGTCAGAAGGGCCGGAAATGCGCACAGTCCGGCGAAAATCAGGGCGAAAAGTTTTCGGTTCATTCGTTTTGGGGTTAGTTCTACGGTACAAAAATAACATATTTCCTCGCTTGGGCAAACGGCGGTCCAACTGCGATATGCCGTTTCTGCGGACCGTTGTTCGGGGAAAATTTGCTAACTTTGCGTAAAACGATCAATAACGAAGATGCCATGAGTCTCGAAAAACAGATCAACGATGAAATCAAGGCCGCTATGCTCGCCAAGGAGAAAGTGCGCCTGACCGCGCTGCGGGCCGTCAAGTCCGAAATCCTGCTGGCCAAGACGGCCGACGGCTCCGAAACGATAGCCGACGACGCCGTGCTGAAAATCGTCCAGAAGTTGGTCAAGCAGCGCCGCGAGTCAGCCGCCGTCTATACCGAAAGCGGTCGTCCCGAACTGGCCGAGAACGAACTGGCCGAAGCCGCCGAACTCGAAGGTTTCCTGCCTGCTCAGATGAGCGGGGTCGAGCTGGAGAGCGCTCTGAAAGCCATTATCGAGCAGGTGGGAGCCAAAGCGCCGTCCGACATGGGTAAGGTGATGGGCGTCGCTACGAAGCAGTTGGCCGGCCGTGCCGACGGCCGCGCGATTTCCGAAGCGGTGAAGAAGTTGCTCCAGCAGTAGAAACATCGGAGCCTCCGGAATATGCGGCTTGGATGGGGCAGGGCTCGCTTTGGAACACGGGTTTCGGAGCTGCCCGGAAAGGGACGACAAGACGATACGTCCGCTTTCGGTATAGAGGGCAGAAGGGAAAGTGGAATCGCCGGTACGGAAGTGTTTTCCCGATTGTCGGATGGCGATTATGTAACTTCCGTGCACCTAGCATGTTCGCATCCGGAATTTCCGTATCTGCTAGCTGCGGCTTGCGCCCGCAGGTTGCGTATCCGGTCGGGCCGCTGCCAATGAAGTCTCTTCCGTCGGGAGCGGTTTCATACGAAGAAACCGGAAACATATGGAACTCGAAAACCGGTACGATAAGGTATGCAATCGGTTGTCGGATATGCCGGAACGCCGGCGGGCGGAGGTTGCGGGGATGTCCGAGCTTGCGGCGGATGCCGCGAGAGAATCGCCGGAGATCCGGTGCGGGACCGAACCGGAGCGAAGAGTCCGCGTTTTTTCGGGTCGGTGCCCGGCGGACGTACGGTTTTCTTCGGAAAAAACGGGAACCGTTGCGAATTGGAGCGGCTGGACAAGACGGGCGGATCATACCGGAATATGAAAAAGCGGGACGCAGCGCGTCCCGCTTTTTTATTTGTCGTTTTGCGGCCGGTCGCTAATAGTAGCTGATGTTGCGTCGGTCGTGGAAAGTGAAAGTCTCGCCGAACAGGACGGTCGTTTCCGTGCGGTCGTACCAGTTGTTCCGCTCGTCGCGCTGCATCGTGAAGTCGCTGATCAGCATGTCGCTCTCGATGTGGATATACTCCCCGAAGTCGTCGTAGGTGTAGACCGTGTTGCCCTCGCGGGCGATCGTGTTGAACTGGTCGTCGTTGTACAGGTTCTGAGTTCGGCTCGTCGAGGTCGTGTTGTCCTCGAAGGTTTTGACCACCTCGTCCTGGTACGAGAGCAGGTTGCCGTTGTCGGTGTTGAACTGGAACGTCTCGGTCGCCACGGCCGTGTAGCTGACTTTGACGTATTGTCCGTCCTCCTTGACATAGTTTCCCTCGTCGTCCGTCTTGTATTCCTCGCCGCTGTACTCGGTCACCCGCTGCGCGGGAAACTCGCCTGCATAGGTCGTCTCGGACCAGACCGTGCCGTCGGGGGCCTTGACCGTCATCCGGTCGCCGCTGACCTCGAACCCGAATTCGAGCCGCTGGCCTTGGGCATTGATGACGACGGACGTCAGGTTTTTCAGGAACCGGGGCTGGAAAACGTACAGGTAGTCGAGCTGGTTGTATTCGAAAATATCCTGCTCGACCTCGATGTACTTGCCGTGATCGCCGTACAGGAACGTGACCGTCATTTGGTCGCTCGTGATCGACGTAACGAGGCTGTCGGCATTGTACGTGCATTGGAAAGCGTATTCCACCGGGTTGTTCGCGGCGTCGTACCCTTTGATCTTGTACGAGGTAATATAGCCGTTGCGGTCGAACAGGGCCGTGTTGACGCCGTCGAACAGCGTGTCCACTTTCTGCACCTCGCCGAACAGCTTGGCGAAATGGAGGCTGTTGCTGTCCCATACGGTCGTTTTCTCGGTCGGCACGGGCGGATTGGGATCGCCTCCCTCTCCGCCTCCGTTGCCTCCGCCGTTTCCGTTGTCGTCCTTGCCGCACGAGAGCAGCAGCAGGGCAGCGGAAAGGACCAGAACCGGCGCGAAATATTTCTTTATAGTCGTCATATGTTTAAAATTGAATTGGTTGCGCTTTCTTTCGAATGCGTCGTCCGGTTAAATAAAGCTGCCCTGCATTCGCATGCAGGGCGGCTGAGTATTTCCTGCGAAAAAGGTTAATAGGTGACGGTTCTGTCGAGCACCTCGCCGTCGTACGAGCCGCCGGAATAGGTGGCCTTGATCCAGTTCTGGTGCTCGTCGTACTCGTATGCGATGTCGAAATTCTTGCTTGCGTCGTCTATGTTTTCGACTCTCGTCATATCCAGATTTTCGTTATAGACGGCTTTCTGCTGGATGTCGCCTCCGGTCAGTTCCGAAATCGAGTTGATCCGGTCGTCGTTGTATTTGCGGTCCATGGCTCCGAAAGGATCTATGATGTGGTGGACCAGAAGATTCCCGTTTTCCGGATTGACGGTGAAGGTTTCCGTGGTGGCATAGTAGCCTTCGCCTTTGTATTCCGACATGAATTCGCCGGAGAAGGCGATAGGCGTGGCGCCTTCCTCATCCCCGTCGTAAACGATGTTGCCCTGATCGCCCGATACGTTGATGGCGATCGAGGTGCTGTATTCGGCATCCGCGGCCGTGATGCTCGACAGGTTCTTGATGAAACGGGGCAGCCAGACTTTGAAATCCGTATTGAAAGACCAGCTGAGGTTGGTGAATATGTTATCCGTGCTGACGTATTTCCCGTGATCGGCGTAGCCCAAATCGATGGCGAACTCGTCCGTCGCGATCTTCGTCAGGCGGTTCTCTCCGTCGTAGGTGAGCGTGAAGTGGACCGTCGTCGAGCCGTACATTCTGTCGTAGGACGAGAGCATGCCGTTATCGTCGAATGTCAGGTTGTAGATGAACGTGTCGTCCAGATGGTTGCCGAAAACGGATACCGTTTTCACGTCGCCTTGGAGATTCATCCGCGAGCGCGAGCTTCTGTCCCAGATAATGGCCGGTTCGGTAATCGCGGGCTCGCCGGCATCCTGGGTAACGGTGATCGTTACGTCGTCGACTCCCTCGGCCTTGATGACGATCGTGGCGTTCTGCGGGTCGGTCGTCGTATTGCTCTGTGCTTCGACCGTGATCGTGCCGTCGGCCGTGCCTTCCGCGTTTTTGAGGGTCAGCCAGCCCGCCTCGGTCGTTGCTTTCCAGCTGACGTTCTCGGCCTTGACATCGATCGTCTTGGGGGTGTCGGGAGTCGCCGTGAAAGTCAGGGTTCCCGGAGTGGCGCTCAGCGAGCGTACCGGCGCTTCATCGTCGTCGTCGCACGAGACGGTGCCCAAAGCCAGCAGGCTGGCGCATGCGAAATAGAACAGTTTTTTCATAGAAAATGTTATTTAAGATAATGATAAGGAAATAATAGACCTCGGATTTCGACTTTGTGTTCGATGCATGAACTTTTTCTCAACGACCGTAACTCCTGGGTGAATCCGATTTGACTAAATCGAATCGGAATCGCACGGTGCGTTGATTCTACATGCAAAGATAATTAAAAAATTGTAACGGACGGCCGATGTGCGTATTTCGGTCGGAACGTATCGTAGGTCCGGAAGGTCCGTTCGATACTTTTAGAAATAAATCGACCTTGTCGGGTGATATTTCGTAATATTTTCAGTGGTTTTTCTTGCGAATCAAAAGGCGATTCTTCGGACGAATTTTATGCCCGTTCGTCGTCGCGGGTAGAATTGTTGCGGTTTTCGGATGCGCGGTCTCCGGAAAACCGACATTCCGGTCTCGGTCGGCGACGTAATCGGGGATGGAATTTTTACGTTGATTTCTTGCTTGTTAGCCTGTTTTTGCTATATTTGTACAAAACGAAAAAGGAGCGTTTGCTTGTTGCGGGGAAAGCCGGGTCCGCGTCCGGCATACGCCGGACATCCGGTGCGGAATACGGGCGCAGGCCGGCGGGTTTCCGTCCGGGCAGGGAGCGTTCCCGATCACGAATCACCCGACAAATGAAAACGATCCTGTCGCTTGTCGCGCTGCTGGCCGCGACGGCCGGCCTTCGCGGTCAGGGCGGCGCCTCGGCCGACGATTCGGGACCGGCGCCCGACGCGTTGCGCGAGTGGAGCGTCGAAGAGACCGATGCCTTGCTCAGCGGACTATTGGCCGCATACGACGATTCATGGGAGGCCTTGTCCCGTTTCCGTTTTTCTTTCGTACGCTATGCACCGCGCGGTTACGACCGTAGCCGCAGTCGCTTTCTGCTTGCCGGGGTCGATCTGGCCGATCCTGCGACGGGGGCGGTGCGTTGGGGCGCGATGACGGCTCTCCGGGAGGCGCGCGTGTCCGGCTCGGTGTGGGGCGGCGTGCTTCCCGGTACTTTCGCACTCGGCGCCGAAGCGGGACTCGGCGAGTTCGAGGCCGATCCTGCGGCCGACGTGCGGGGCGGGCGCTTCGGGTGGATGTTTGCCGAACGCAGGTTTCGCTACGGCCTGCGTGTCGGCGGAAGCACCGGGCTCATGCGCGGAGGCTGGGCCGTTTCTGCGGCCGTGTCGCGCCGTTGGGGACACGACGCCCGCATCCGGGGCGTCTATTCCGACGATTGGACCGTCTATGCGGCGGTCGCCAAACGTTGGGGCGAGCGTCATTCGCTGACGGCGTCGTTCGTCGAGGCTCCTTCCGAGCGGGGGCTTCGCAGTGCGACGGTAGCCGAGGCCTTCTCGCTGACGGGCGATCCGCTTTACAACCCGGCATGGGGCGTACAGCGCGGTCGGACGCGCTCCTCGCGCGTGAGCGTCGACCGTTGTCCGCTGGCTCTGCTCACATGGCGGTTCGATCCGCCGGACTCGCCCTGGCGGCTGACGACGACGCTCGCCGGCGCGTGGGGACATTCGTCGCTCAGCTCGTCCGACTGGTACGATGCTTCCAGTCCGCAGCCGGACTATTACCGCTATCTCCCCGGTTTCCTCGACAATCCGGAAGCGGCCGAAACGGTGCGCGAGGCATGGACGGGCGGAGATCCGCTCGTGACGCAGATCGATTGGGAGGAACTTTATCGGGCCAATGACCTGCGGGGCGATTCGTCGGCCGCCTATGTCGTGGCCAGCGACGTCAGCCGCCGCAAGAGCGTGCAGCTCGTGTCCAGTTTTGCTTACGATCCGTCGACATGGGTGAGCCTGACGGGCGGACTGCGGGGGCATGCGGGCCGGACGACCTGCTTTCGCCGGCTCGACGATCTGCTCGGCGCGGCCTATCTGACCGACATCGATCCCTATCTGATCGACGACCGCTATTTCGGCGACCGTTTGCAAAACGATCTGCGTCGTCCCGGCCGCCGGGTCGCCGAAGGCGAGGCTTACGGCTATTTTTACGATCTCGATTACATGCGCTTGGAGTGCTGGCTGCTCGTACGGCTGCGCCGCCGTAACCGGCCCCGCTGGAGCGGATACGCCGGTTTGCAGGCGGCCCGGATCGGATTCTCGCGCAACGGGCGCTATGAAAAGGAGCTGTATGCCGGGCGGGCTTCGTTCGGCCGTTCCGAGCCGTTGCGCTTCACCGACTGGACGGTCAAGGCGGGCGTCGGATACCGTTTTTCGCCCCGTCACGGTCTGGCGCTCGATCTGGCCTGCGGCCGGCGGGCGCCGCTGGCCGGCGACGCGTTCGTGTCGCCCCGCTATCGCAACGAGACGGTTCCCGGGGTCGGTCAGGAACGTTTCCTGAGCGGCGAACTCGGCTACCGGCTCGACGCAGGGAGCGTGTCGCTGACGCTGAGCCTGTACGGGACGCTGTGTTCGGACGGGACGCAGGTCAGGCGCTATTACGACGATCTGGCCTCGGTTTACTCGGATATGATGCTGTCGCAAATCGGACGGCTTTACGCCGGGGCGGAACTCGGCGCCGAGTTCCGGCTCGCTTCGCGGCTGGCGCTCCGTGTGGCTGCGGCCGAGTCGCGGGCCGTTTATCGTAACGACCCGGCCGTTGTGATCCGCTCCGACAAGGACGGGCACGTAATCTCGGATCGCTCGCGCACGCTGCTCCGGGGGCTCGATCTGGGCGGTTCGCCGCGTCGCGTGGCTGCGGCCGAGCTGCGCTACGAGGGCGCGGGGATGTGGACTCTTTCCGCCTCGGCGGCCTATGCGGGAGAGCATTACGTGTCGCCGAGCCCGCTGTACCGGATGCGGCGCGTGTGGGACCGGGCGGCCTCGCCCGAGGCGGTCGGGACGCTGACGGGGCAGGAGCGTTTTCCCGGGGCCGCGACGGTCGGACTGTTCGCCAGCAAGACGTTCCGTCTCGGGGCCCGCTATCTGTCGCTGAGCGGATCGGTGGACAATCTTTTCGATGACCGCCGGATCGTTCACAGCGGCTACGAGTCGATGCGCCTGCGCAAGATCGGCTCGGGTGCGGGCGCGGGAGTCGAGCCTTTCGGATCGAAATATCTGTACGCTTATGGCCGCACCTGTTATCTGACCCTTAATTTCCGTTTCTGATGAAATTCTTGTCCGGTTGGTTCTTTCGTTTTGTCCGGCTGTCGTCCCGCTGTGCCGGGGAGAGGGGGCCGGTGGGTCGCGATCTCCCATCCTGCGGGGCCGCGAGCCGGTTTCCGGCGGCTGGAGCGGTTCCCGGTTTCCTCGTTTCTCCGGAGCTTTCGGGCGATGGGGAACCGGTACGACATTCCGGTCGGCTTCCGGGGAGCGGGAAAACCTCGTCTCCGTTGCCGGAACGGCCGATTGTCCGCAAAATGACCTGCGTAAAACGGGTCCCGACGGTATTGTGCGGTCGACCGTCGCCGTTTCCGGGACGAGAAAGAACTCGCGATCCGGGTATCCCGTTTCCCGTTTTGCCGGTGGCCCGAGACTTTTGCTTCGCAGGGCCGTTGCCGCCGATTTCCTGTTGTCGTGCCGACTGCTTTCTACCGCAGGAAGCGGATATGCCGGGGACGGGGAGCCGGGCCGATGTCGCAGAACGCGCTCTCCGTGGCCGGGCGGTCGGTTTCGTGTCGCCTGTCCGGTATGCCGGGCAGTGCGGGTCCGTGCGGCTCGCGACGGGGCGGTCTTCTTCTCTCTCGGTCCGGGTATCGGTAAGAACGGTCCGTGCGCAGGAGCCCCTGTCCGTGTTCCGCCGCCTCGACGCGTTCGTCGGCCGGGTTTCCCGGCGCGTGCGGCGGTCCGAATTTTCGGAGCCTGCGCGACGGATACTTCCGAAAGCGCTTCCCGTCTTCGGAGCCGCCTTGCTCGGGGCGTGCGGTTACAACGAGTTCGGGCCGCCGGGAGACGGGCGGCCCGCCGCGCCGCTTCCGAACATGACGGTCTCGTCGCTCCGCTCGCTCTGCGCCGACGGTCCGATACGTATCGAGGGAAGTGGGGCCGTGCTGACCGGCTATGTGACAACCTCCGACCGGGCGAACAATTTTTACCGCAGCTTTTTCATCGAGGATCGGACCGGAGCGCTCGAGGTGCGGGCCGGACTGTACGACCTGCACAATATGTACGGCCTCGGGGAACAGGTCGCGCTGCGCTTGGACGGACTGTCGGCGGCGCTCGACGACGGCCTGCTCCGCATCGGGTTGCGGGGGACGGATTACGAGCCTGTGCTGGATATGGAGAGCCGGGTCGTTGTCGCAAGGCATGTCGTTCGTACCGGCCGGACGATCGATCCCGCACCGATGCCGCTCGCTCCGAGCCGGTTCGCCGAGGCGAAGCTCGGATCGCTTGTCCGGGTGGCCGGTTTGCGCATGGAACCGGTGCGCGATACGACTTGGGCCGTGCCGGCGCGTCTGTCGGCGGACGGAACGCCCCGGACGGCCCTGTTGAAGTTCTTTACGGACGGGGGCGATTCGCTTTATGTCTCGACGAGCGGCTACGCCTCGTTCGCCGGCGATACCGTTCCGCGCGGGCGGCTGGAACTGACCGGTATTCTGCTTCGGGGCAAAGTCGGCGGCAAGATGGTTTACGAACTCAAAATGAGGGATCGGTATGACATACAGAGCGATTGAGTGGAGTCTGGCGGCGCTGGCGCTGGCCGGCTGCGTGGAGAAGCATGCGTTCGTGGCGGACGACGGGCCGTTGCCTGTCCCGCCCGGGACGACCGGGGTGAGCGTTGCCCGGCTGCTTTCCGAATATCGGGGATATCCTTCGGAAGTGAAAGACGATTGGCAGCTGGACGTCGTCGTGACGGCCAACGACCGCTTCGGGAGCTTCCGGAACGCCCTGTGGGTTCGGGACTCGACGGGAGGAATTCAGATCAAGGTTTCGGGCGACGAGTTGTTTCTCGATTTCCCGGTCGGGCAGCCGCTGCGGGTCCGATGTCAGGGGCTGGTGCTGGGCGACTATGCCGGAGAGGTGTCGCTCGGTGCGACCTCGGACGACCCGGCCTATCCGAACGGGTTCATCGCTCGGGACGACCGAATCTATTATCTGAAACCTTACGGCGAACCCGGAGAGGCGTTGCCCGATACGGCGACTTTTGCCGGGCTCGACGACCGGCGTCTCGGCTCGTTAGTCGCTTTCGAGCGCGTGCAGTTCGTCGACGAGGAGCTTTCGCTCGCGTGGTGCGATCCGGACGCCGACACGAACAGGCATCTGGTCGACTGCCGGGGCGACACGCTCGTCGTGCGAACGTCCTGCCGGGCCGATTTCGCGTATCGGCTGCTGCCTGCCGGCAGCGGCTACGTCGAGGGTATTCTGAGCCGGTTCAATCGGACTTATCAACTGAAAGTCTATACGGACCGGAACGTCGTCATGGATTCGCCGAGGTTCGTGCCGGTTTTCCGGTCCGAAGCCGGTCGTGTCGCTCCGTGACGACGAGGAGTCCGTTTCGGAACGGGTTTGCGAGGGACCGGTGCGAGCTTCCCCGCCGAAGCCGGCAAGCGATGGCCGAGGTATCGTGCGAGAGGCCGTGAGATTTTCTGCGGCGGGCAAGAGTGCCCGCAGTCTGAACGGGTACGTTCGGCGGAGCGGTCGGAGGATCGATCCCGCTCAGGCGTTCTCCTTTTGGAGGGCTTCCCACAGCATATCTTTCAGCGTCTGGAGATTGTATCCGCTGACGGCCGAGATGAAAACGGACGGAACGTCCGGCAGTTCGGAGCGGATCGCCTCGGTCAGCTCTTCGTCGAGCAGATCGCTCTTGGTGACGGCCAGCAGACGCTGCTTGTCGAGCAGCTCGGGATTGTACTGTTCCAGTTCGCCGAGCAGGATGCGGTACTCCTCGCGCACGTCTTTCGAGTCGGCCGGAATCATGAACAGCAGAATCGAGTTGCGCTCGATATGTCTCAGAAAGCGGGTGCCGAGTCCCTTGCCCGTGTGAGCCCCTTCGATGATTCCGGGAATGTCGGCCATGACGAACGATCGGTGGTCGCGGTATTCGACGATACCCAGGTTGGGTTCGAGCGTCGTAAAGGCGTAGTTCGCTATTTTCGGCTTGGCGGCCGATAGGGCCGCCAGCAGCGTCGATTTGCCTGCGTTCGGGAAACCGACCAGTCCCACGTCGGCCAGCAGCTTCAGTTCCAGAATGAACCAGCCTTCGGTGCAGTCTTCGCCGGGCTGGGCGTAGCGCGGCGCCTGATTGGTCGCCGTCTTGAAGTGCCAGTTGCCCAGACCGCCCCGTCCGCCCTTGAGCAGTACGGCCCGCTGTCCCTGCTCGGTCACTTCGCAGACGATCTCTCCGGTCTCGGCGTCGCGCGCGATCGTTCCGAGCGGGACGTCGATCACCACGTCGGCGCCGTTCTTGCCCGTGCTGCGCGCGCCGCTGCCGCTTTCTCCGTCGCCGGCGAAGATGTGGCGCTGGTACTTGAGGTGTATCAGCGTCCAGTATTGGCTGTTGCCGCGCAGAACGATGCTGCCTCCGTTGCCTCCGTCGCCCCCGTCGGGACCGCCGAACTCGACGAACTTCTCCCGGCGGAAATGGCGCGAGCCGGCGCCGCCCTTGCCCGAGCGGCCGAATATTTTCACGTAGTCTACGAAATTGGACGATGCCATGTTCGATGCGTTTTGGTGCGGTTCGTACGGGGGCCCGGCGCAAATACCGTTCCTCCCCTGCAGCGGCGGGTGCGTTCCTCGGCGCGCCGTGCAAAGATACGCTTTTTTTTCGGACTGTGCTTTCGGAATGCAGGCGCGTCCGGAGCGGCTGAGGCTTTCCGGTTCTGCCGTGCGCACGGTCAGGTCCCTTTACCGGGAAGACACGGGTTTGTCAGGGCGGCCTGATGCTCCCGTCGCCTGCGGTTTCGACCCGTCCGGCGGTCGTGGCCGTTTTTCCGGTTTGCGCGGACTTCGCGGCTTTCGGGATGATTCCGGAATTTGCTACCTTTGTCTCGATATGTATTCCTATGCGAAAGCCCCCGCCGATCAGGCTCTCTAAGAAGGTCCACCGAAAGCTGATTTTCTCGCTGCTGCTCCTGCTGGCTGCGGCCGTCGTCGTTTCCCGCTGCATGGTTTCGCGCACGGGAGGCGCCGTGTCGGTCGTGCCCGTGTTGCCTCCGGCGGAGAAGGCGGACGGGATGCCGTCCGTCCCGGGGCGGATGCCTGATCCGCAAAGGCCGTGCGCCGGACTGGAGCTGCCGGCTTGTTCGCGCGGCGAGTTTCTGATCCGTAACGAGGCGGGACGCTATACCCTGCTGTACGATACGGCCTATCGCCAGGCGGCATGGGTCGCTTATCTGTTGACGAGGGAAGACGTGCGCAGGCGTGGTGCGAAGCGGCGGAACGCGTTCCGCTGCGATCCGGAGGTCGTCGCGCGCGGCTGGCCGACAGCCGTCGACCGCGACTATGCGGGCAGCGGTTTCGACCGGGGACATTTGCTTCCTTCGGCGGACCGCGACGACAGTCGGGCCGAAAACGACGCTACGTTCTATTTGTCGAACGTATCGCCCCAGTATCCGAAGCTGAACAGGAATCAGTGGCGGCTGCTCGAGGAGCAGGTTCGCCGCTGGGCCGACCGCTACGATTCGATCTATGTGGTGACCGGCGGCGAGCTGGAGCCGGGACTGAGGCGCATCCGGGGCGGGACGGGGATCCCCCGGCATTATTTCAAGGCGCTTCTGGCGCGAGCCGAAAAGGGTTGGCGTGCGATTGCCTTCAGGCTTCCGAACGTCGCCTCGCCGGAAGGAAGCTGGACCGACTATTCGCTGAGTGTCGACCGCTTGGAGGAACTGACCGGGATCGACTTTTTCCCGGCGCTGCCCGACAGCATCGAGCGCCGCGTAGAGAGTCGGGTCGATGCCGGGTTCTGGAAATAGGCACGGGCGTTTTCTTTCATCGGCGCGCTTCGTTTAGCCGGGAGCATTTTCGGTATTCGATGGGGCTCGGATCGGTCCGGGGCGATATGAATTTAGCCGGGCGGGTTTCCGCCCGATTCGTTGCTGCCGGTCGGGGCGCACCGTGTTTCCCGGCGAGGTTGCGTCAAACGTTCGCGGGGTCCGGAAGGCGTTTCGCGCGCGGAATTTTCCGGTTCACGGTTTTCCCGGCTCGTACGGAGGGTTACGGAGCTATTTTTGCAATTACGGTATGAAACCGGATTTAAAAACTGAAGCTATGAAAAGTATCGTAAGAATGACCGTCGCGGCAGCCGTACTGCTGTTCTCGGCGGGGAGCCTCGCGGCTCAGGGTCCTGACGGACAGAAGGTGACTCCCGAACAGCGGGCCGAGAGAATGACTCAGCGCATGACCGAACAACTGTCGCTTTCGGACGAGCAGGCCCGGCAGATCGAGCAGATTCTGCTCGATCATTTCAAGGAAATGCCTCAGGCACCGCGGCGTCCCGCCGGCGAACCGTCGGCTCGGCCTTCGGACAGGCGTTTCGGTCCCGGCGCCGAGCAGCGGCAGGAAATGGACGAGCAGATCAAGTCCGTGCTGACCGATGCCCAATACCAAAAATGGACCGAGATGCGCTCCGCAATGAGGACCCGGCACGGTCATCGGCGAGGGTACGGGCCGGGGCAGGGAAAGCGAAGCCGGCCGATTTGCGATTCGGTCTGTCCCTGTGCGGAGGCCGTTTCGGACTGATCGTTTCGTGCGGCCGCTTGTCCGTTTCCGGATCGGAGGTGCGGTCCCCCCCCATGCGGCAGGGGCGGAAAACAGTCGGCATTCCTGCATGATAGAGCAAAGAAGTCCTGTCGAGAAAGGTTTTCGAGGCATGTACGTCCTTGGCTCCTTGCGCCAGTTGCGGTCGTTTGGGCCTCGTTCCGGGAGTCTCCGTTTAGGAATGTCAGCTCTTAGGCCGTATCGCCGATGACGGCGTTGAGAACCGTACGGATAAAGGTGTCCGTATCCGCATTGGCCTGTTCTTCATTCCGGTCGTTAGGGCGGCGTAGCCGTTGTTCTTTTAAGGACCGGCGAGACGAACGTCGGTTGGGCTCGGGACGAGCGATGAATATATCGTGGCTGTCGAAACTGCCGGCAGCGTGCGAATACGGAATTCCGTCCGGGGGGGGTGGATAGAGGCCGGACGTACCACGATGGAGCGGAAGACGGATTACGATATGATGGACCGGTCGAACATAAAAGAGCCACGCAGGGACGGGCGGTTTTCCTAAATTTATCAAAACGCCACCCTAAATAAAATTTGGGTGGCGTTTGAGGTATGGTTATCGGAGTTACTGCTTTTGATAGTTTATGGTCAAACTTCCTTTTTTCAAAGTCAATTTGTTTTCTGTCAATTCTTCAATGGTAAGAGTATCTGTGAAAGAAATCGTTTCGTGATTTCCGATACTTTTACCAGAAAGAATTAACATATTGCCTTTCTTTTCCCATTTCTCATATTGCAAGGTCGCCATGTTAATAGAAGAAGCCTTACCGCCTTTTCCCAAATTTACACCTTGCATTTGAGTTTCCATACCGGGTATGGGTTCGACCCATTCGCCCTCGATGCCGTTTCCGCCACAAGCGGTAAACGCAATTGCGATCGTAAGACCGCACACGCTTTTGAAAATAGCTTTTGCTGCCATATTTTTTCCCTTGCTTTTCAGTTCCTATAAAGCTTTTTAATTTTTCCCAATTATATACTTTAATGTACCAACCTGATGTACATAGATTTCGTCGGGGATATATATTCAAAAGTACGCAAAAACTTTGAATATGAATGAAATCTTAATAAAAGACTTTGATGACCTCGAAGATCTAATAGAGAATTATATATGCTATTGAATATGGGCTGTTTGATGGTTCATTCGAGGATTATCTAAAACTCAATGGAATATTTGGACCCAAAGGTTTCACCGGTAAAATGGCTTAACGAGTGCGTTCAGTAGATTATGGTTTATTTGCGGACATATATTCAATAGCAAAGGTATAGGAATCTTTGAAATATTTGGTTCATATTCCCTTGCTTTCTTAATAATTTGCTCGTCATATTTCAGTAAATTATTCGCTAAATTATAGACGTTTACATATTTTCCGTCATTGGGGCCAAAATCTATCATCGGCATGCATCTCTTCTGAAATAATACTGCAACACCTTCTTCCAAATTTGTTACATCTTGGGTATGGTTAGGGTGTAAACAGTGAATTATCTCATGCGCAATTTGGAATTTAGCTAAATCCTGATTATTAATGCAATTTGTACTAATGTAAATAGTAATATCATCAAGATTATTTTCATTGTAAAATACATATGGTCCATTATTATCAAAATCTACGTAACGGATTTTAACACCGCGTTTTTGTTGCCCGAATTCATCTTCTGCTTTGTTTTGTAATTCCTCAATCAAATCATTGTATTGTGTCATATGTCGTTCTTTGAATTAACGATAGGCAATTATATACTTCAACATGCCGAGCATGTTCGCACCCGGAAAAGTCATTATGTCTGTTAGCTGCGGCATGCGGCCCCTGGTTTCGTGTCCGGTTAGGTTCCTGCCGTGAAGTCTCCTCCGTCGGAGGAGATTGCGTACGTGGAGCCGGTTATATGATTGGAATGTCGATTGTCGGAGCCGTGGCCGTTATTTGCCGCATTCGATCGCCACTTTGATTACTCCGTCCTGCCGGTTTTCGAAAAGGCGATAAGCCTCGTCGATACGGCTCAGTGGAAAACGGTGCGTAATAAGCGGCACGGTGTCGATCCGGCCCTGTTCGATCAGGCGTAGAATCTCGGCGCAGTCGCAGCCGTCCACGCCGCCGGTCTTGAACGTGAGATTCTTGCCGTACATGTCCGGCAGAGGCAGTGTTTGAGGCCGGTCGTAGAGCGCCACTACGGTAACGACGGCATGGGGACGGGCGCACTCCCATGCCAGACGGAACGTATCGTCCGCTCCCGCCACTTCGAGCACTCTGTCGGCTCCGCCGTGATCGCTGTGGCGGGATACGAAATGCCGGCATTCCTCGGGCCCGCAGACCAGCACTTCGGGATAATGCTCTTGCACGAAACGGATTCGTTCGGGCGACTTTTCGCAGACGATAATGCGTTTCGGATGCCGGAGCATGACGCAGAGCAGGGTACAGATGCCCGTAGGCCCGGCGCCGATAATAAGCACCGTGTCTTCTTCGGCGATTTCCGAGATCCGGGCGGCCCAGAAACCCGTGGCCAGAATGTCGCCTACGAAAAGCGCCTGTTCGTCGCCGACCGTGTCGGGAATACGGTTCAATCCCTGATCGGCATGGGGCACGCGCACGTACTCGGCCTGGCCGCCGTCGATACGGCAGCCTAACGCCCAGCCGCCGACCGGATCGGCACAGTTGTTCACATACCCGCGCTTGCAGAAAAAGCACTCGCCGCAGAAAGTTTCGACATTGACCGTTACCCGGTCGCCGGGCTTGGTCGAAGTGACGGCCGGGCCGACTCGTTCTACGATACCCACCGTTTCGTGGCCGACCGTAACGCCCGGTACGGCGCGAGGCACGCTGCCGTGCTTGATATGCAGGTCGCTGGTGCAGATACTGCCCAGCGTTACGCGCACAATGGCATCGCGCGGATCTTCCAACTCCGGCTTCGGTTTGTCCAGCAGCTCGAACTTTCCTCGTTCGATATAAGTATAGGCTTGCACGGGTAAAAACGTTTTTCTCCACGAATTTAAACAATTTTTCGACGATATATCGAAAAAAGACGCGCTCTGTTGTTTTTCACGGTACCGGATCGTATCGTTCGGACGGTCCGTCCGTCAGGTTGCCCGTCTGTGTCGGTGAGGATCGTCGGTCCGTATTCTCCGACGGCGTGCGGCCGGAAAAATCCAATGTACGGCGGAAGGGATTCAAACCGGGGAGATGCGAAAATCGGGACCGATTCGGAAATAAACGCAGTGAATTTTCGCATGGTGGTTGGGCGGGCTTTTCGCTCCCGAGATCGCAAGGACGTTCCGAACGGGGCGCGGAGGTCTCAGTGCGGCGGTCCGGCCGTGGCCTCTCCTGTACGTTTCGGTCGTGCGGCGAAAGAGAATTCGGGCGCCTTTTCGGTAGAGGTCGTACGGCGTCCGCTATGACGGCGTATATGGTGCCGACGGGCGACGGCAGGGCTTTCGCACGTTGTTTTCCGGTGCGGTCTGTTCGGCCTTTCCGATAGGCCGTTCCGTCCGATCGATGGATGCCGACATGCGAGGAACTGTGCCGGAAAGGCAGGAATACGCCGTTTCGGCGGGACGGAGGTCTGCCGTATCCGATTGGTTTGTCCGCCGTTGTGCCGTTTCTGCCGGCCGGCTGCGATGTGCGGAGGGCACTGCGGAATGTGGCGCGCCGATTTTCGCATCCCGCAAATAAAACCTATCTTTGGGCTAAAAATACGGCTATGCATAGATCAGGTTTCGTCAACATCATAGGCAATCCGAACGTGGGCAAGTCGACGCTGATGAACGCGCTGGTCGGCGAGCGGCTGTCGATCATCACCTCGAAGGCCCAGACCACGCGCCACCGGATACTGGGCATCGTCAACGGCGACGATTTCCAGATCGTCTATTCCGATACGCCGGGCATCCTGAAGCCCAGCTATAAGCTTCAGGAATCGATGATGCGCTTCGTGCAGGGGGCGCTCAAGGACGCCGACGTCATCCTGTACGTGACCGACGTGGTCGAAGGGACCGACCGCCGCAGCGAGATTTTCGACCGTATCGCGCGCAGCGGTATCCGGACAATTCTGGTTATCAACAAGATCGATCTGACGACGCCCGAGCGGCTCGAGGAGCTGGTCGGGCAGTGGCGCGGGATTCTGCCCGACGCCGAGATCGTTCCGGTCTCGGCCCTGAACGATTTCAATATCGGCGGGCTGTTCGACCGGATTCTGGCCGCTTTGCCCGAGGGCGAGCCGTTCTATCCGAAGGATGCGCTGACGGACAAGACGCTGCGCTTCTTCGCTTCGGAGATCATCCGCGAGAAGATATTCCTGAACTATGAGAAGGAGATTCCCTATTCGGTCGAGATAGCGATCGAGGAGTATAAGGAGGAGCCGTCGATCGACCGCATATCGGCCACGATCTACGTGGCGCGAGAGAGCCAGAAAGGCATCGTGATCGGTCATCGGGGCGAGCGCCTGAAACGGGTCGGAACGCAGGCCCGCGAGGAGCTGGAACAATTTCTGGGCAAGAAGGTTTTCCTTCAGCTGTTCGTCAAGGTCAACGACAACTGGCGCAACGACGACCGTCAGCTCCGCCGGTTCGGCTATATCGAACAGTAGGTACGGGGCGTTGCGTGGCGAGCGGGGCCGCGCGCTGGCAGCCGGGGCGGCATGTGGGGGAGGCGTCGGTCCGCTGTATCGTTCGGGCCGGTTCGCTTGCCGTAACCGTCGCCGTATTCGTCCCGTTCGCCGCGATCCTGAGTTTCCGGTAATTATAATGCTTTTTTGCGGCCGTTCCGGACGGTTCGATCGTTCCGGACCGCTCATAGAAAAGAGTTCTATGGCTCGGTGGCGTATCGACCGTCTGATTGAGATGGTGAAAGTTGCGGCAGCGGGATATATGAGGCGGCAGAGCGGAATATGTATATGATTGGTCGGAATCGTCGCTCCCGATGCTTTTTCATTCAGTAAGGTCTTTGTGAATCGCGCGGGCAGATCGTCTTCTCGTCCCGGGGCGTCTGCAACCCGAGCTCAAAGTGTAGGAGTAAAAAAGCGTCCACTGGCCGACAAGGATCGAAAGTCATATGATCGGGGAAATCGACCGGTCGTTATGCGCCGTTTCGGTCCGCGCCGGAGCTCGGACCGGACGGGAGGTGCGCCCTCCGGGCCGGGGTGGAGCGTTTCCTCGCTTCTTGTCGACCCGTTGCCGGAGGCGGCCGGCGGCCGAGAATTTTTTGCCGATTGTCCGTTTAAATTGCTACCTTTGTGGCTCTTGAAACCTTAATCAGCAAGCAAAATGGAAAAGGGACCTGTTTCACAGTTTATCACGCATCACTACCGCCATTTCAACGCGGCGGCCCTGATCGACGCCGCGAAAGGATACGAAGCCCATATCGACGCCGGCGGCAAGATGATGATTACGCTGGGCGGTGCGATGAGCACGGCCGAGCTGGGCATCTCGCTCGCCGAGATGATCCGCCGGGACAAGGTGCAGATTATCACCTGCACGGGCGCCAACCTGGAGGAGGATATCATGAACCTGGTGGCCCACTCGCATTACAAGCGCGTGCCGCACTACCGCGACCTGACGCCTCAGGACGAGTGGAACCTGCTCGAAAATCATATGAACCGCGTGACGGATACCTGCATTCCGGAGGAAGAGGCGTTCCGCCGCCTGCAGGGACATATCTTCAAGATATGGAAGGATGCCGACGACAAGGGCGAGCGCTATCTGCCCTACGAGTTCATGTACAAGTTGCTGCGCAGCGGCGAGCTGGAGCAGTATTACGAGATCGATCCGAAGAACAGCTGGATGCTGGCCGCCTGCGAGAAAAACATCCCGATCATCGTTCCGGGCTGGGAGGACAGCACGATGGGCAACATCTTCACTTCTTATGTCATCAAGGGCGAGCTGAAAGCCTCGACGGTCAAGGGCGGTATCGAGACGATGATCTTCCTGACGGAGTGGTATCGCGCCAACAGCGGCGGGAAAGGCGTCGGCTTCTTTCAGATTGCCGGGGGCATTTCGGGCGACTTCCCGATCTGCGTCGTGCCGATGATGTATCAGGATCTGGAGTGGGAGGACACTCCGTGCTGGGCCTATTTCTGCCAGATTTCGGACTCGACCACTTCGTACGGTTCCTATTCGGGCGCCGTACCCAACGAGAAAATCACCTGGGGCAAGCTGCTGCCCGATACGCCGAAATTCATCGTCGAGTCGGACGCCACGATCGTCGCTCCGCTGATTTTCGCCTATGTGCTCGGCTGGTAGCTTGCCCGTAAGCCGGGCGGACCGGGTGTAGAGACAAGACCGGTTTTCTGGAGACGGAATATGGATAGGCAGCGGCGTCCGCATAAGACGCCGCTGCTTTTTCCGTAGGTTTGGTTCTGTATTTTATCAGGTGTTCGGCAAATAACGGAGAGGGTTGGATGGATGTAGCGCGGTTCGGTCTCTGTTGTGCGGACCGTTCTTTTTCCGTGATGCGGGATATAGTCGGTCTTGTACAGGGACGCAGGGGCATAAATTAAGGAAAAGCGGGGATAACCGTGTGCCGTAGGATACTCCGGGTCGTGCCGGGGCAGGCGTTGGGGTTTCGGCACTGCCGGCGGGGCGTCGTCTTTGTTTTGTTTGGCGAAATACGGGTCGTTTCGGGTCGGAATCGGCGGCATGGAAGGCGAGGACGTCAGCGTGTCGTTTCTTTGGCGGATGTCGCGTGCATGTCGTCTCTTCTGGGGAAAGGCTCGGCGGTGTCGGTCTGTCGCGGCATACGGTTAGTCCCGCTTTTTATCTTGAGGTCGAGAGATCGCCCGCTCGTTCGGTAGGTCGCGGATGCCTTTTCCCTACAAGCCGTTCGGGGGCGGCAGAATATCCGTGATCCTTTGCCGCATGCTCCTGGCATACCGGTTCTCCGAGCGGATAGCTGTAACAACGCACCGGAAAGAAGCAAGCGGGTCTTGTCCTTCCGACTGTCGTGCGGTCCGTTACCGTCAACGGCCTGGAGACGGTGACGGACGCGGGGCGGCAACGGCGTTTGCTCAGGGCTTCTTGCGCCGTTTGGCGCTCTCCGTGTCGAATTCTTCCTGATCGAATCCGGCAGCAAGGATCTCCTCGGCCTTCGCGGTATCGGCCTCGTTGACCACGAGACGGATTTTCGACAGGTCGCCCGGAATCGGCAGAATGTCCGAGATGCCTTCGTTGAGCAGTTCGCACCGGATGCCGTTGCTCTCGAGCAGGCTCTGATAGATCGAGGCCTCGCCCGCCGATGAAAAGGTTTTCAGAACCGATAATTTCGAGTTGTCCATGGCTTTGCGTATTGAGGGTTTGTTCGGTCGGGGACCGCGCGGATCCGGATGCCGGATTTCGGTCCCTTTCCCGATACAATGTACGAAATATTGTTGATAAAATGCACTTTCCGTGCCCGGTATTTCCGTTTATTTTTCGTTACTTTTGTGTCGAGGCATAATAATGGGAAACAATGGGGCAGTTCACTCATCTTCATGTACATACGCAATATTCGATTCTGGACGGCGCGGCGGCTATCAAGCCGCTGCTCAAGCGTGCCAAGGAGCTCGGCATGACCGCGCTGGCGATCACCGACCACGGCAATATGTACGGAGTCAAGGAGTTTCACGACGCGGCCGAAAAGGAGGGGATCAAGCCGATTCTCGGCTGCGAGGTCTACGTGGCCGGAGGCAGCCGCTTCGACAAGAGCGGCAAGGACGACCGGGGCGACCACCTGATTCTGCTGGCCAAGAATCTGGAGGGGTACCACAATCTTTCTAAAATCGTGTCGTATGCCTTTACCGAGGGGTTCTACTACCGTCCCCGGGTCGATAAGGAGCTGCTGCGCCTCTATCACGACGGGATTATCTGTTGCTCGGCCTGCCTGGGCGGCGAACTGCCGCAGGCTATCATGAGGGGCGACATGCAGGAGGCGCGCCGCGTCGTCGAGGAGTTCGTCTCCATTTTCGGCGAGGATTACTACCTCGAGCTGCAGCTTCATCAGAGCGGTATTCCGCGTATCGACGGGCAGGTGTACGAGAATCAGAAGAAGGTGAACGCCGTGCTGTTGCAGCTTGCCGCCGAGTACGGCGTGAAATATATCTGCTCGAACGACGTGCACTTCATCATGGCCGACGACGCGCCGGCTCACGACCGGCTGATCTGCCTCAATACGGGCCGCGATCTGGACGATCCGAACCGTATGCGCTATACGTGGCAGGAGTACCTCAAGAGCGAGGAGGAGATGGCCGCGCTGTTCCCCGATCATCCGGAGGCTCTGGCCACGACGGCCGAGATCGCCGGAAAGGTCGAGGAATACTCGCTCGAGCATAAACCTCTGATGCCGAACTTCCCGATTCCGGACGACTTCGACGTACCGCTGGACCAGCTCAAGGAAACGTTCCGCAAGAAGATCAAGGACGAGGCCGTGCTCGCCGAGATAGACCGATGTACGGATTCGCTCGACGAGGTGGTCGGGCGGCATCCCGAGCTGTCGGACCAGCTGACGATCGCCAAGCAGTTCCGCTATCTGGAGCATCTGACCTACAAGGGGGCCGAGAGACGCTACGGCACGCTGTCGGACGCTGTCCGCAAGCGTATCGAGTACGAACTGTCGACGATCGAGTGGATGGGCTTCCCGGGGTACTTCCTGATCGTGTGGGACTTTATTCGCGCCGCCCGGGAAATGGGCGTCTCGGTGGGGCCGGGCCGGGGCTCGGCGGCCGGGTCGGTCGTCGCCTACTCGCTGACGATCACCAATATCGACCCGATGAAGTACGACCTGCTGTTCGAGCGCTTCCTGAATCCCGACCGGATTTCGCTTCCGGACGTGGACGTCGATTTCGACGAGGACGGCCGCGCCGACGTGCTGCACTACGTGGTCGAGAAGTACGGCAGCAAGCGCGTCGCGCAGATCGTCACGTTCGGCACGATGGCGCCGAAGGCCGCGATCAAGGACGTCGCCCGCGTACAGAAGCTGCCCCTCTCGGAGAGCAACCGCATCTCGAAACTGGTACCCGAAAAGCCCGGGACCACTTTCGCCAAGGCCTACAAGGAAGTTCCCGAGCTGGTAAAGGAAAAGGAGTCGGACAATCCGCTGATCCGCGACACGATGAAGTACGCAGAGAAACTCGAGGGCTCCGTGCGCCAGACCGGCGTGCACGCCTGCGGCGTGATTATCGGACAGGACGATTTGGAGAAGTTCGCTCCGATGGCCATAGCAAAGGACGCCGAGCTGAACGTCGTGCAGTACGAGGGCAAGCTGGTCGAGAGCGTCGGGCTGATCAAGATGGACTTTCTGGGTCTCAAGACGCTGTCGATCATCAAGGATGCGCTCGAGAACATCGAGTCGACGACCGGCAGCCGGCCCGACATCGACGCGATCCCCCTCGACGATCCGCTGACTTACGACCTCTACAGCCGGGGAGAGACGACGGGGCTGTTCCAGTTCGAGTCGCCCGGCATGAAAAAACACCTGCGCAACCTGAAGCCGAACCGTTTCGAGGACCTGATCGCGATGAACGCGCTGTACCGGCCCGGTCCGATGGAATATATTCCGAACTTCATCGCCCGCAAGCACGGTCTAGAGCCCGTCACGTACGAGATACCCGACATGGAGGAGTATCTGAAGGACACGTACGGCATTACGGTCTATCAGGAGCAGGTCATGCTGCTGTCGCAGAAGCTGGCCGGCTTTACCGGGGGAGAGGCCGACACGCTGCGCAAGGCGATGGGAAAGAAGAAGCGCGACGTGCTGGACAAGATGAAGCCCAAGTTCATCGAGGGCGCGAAGAAGAACGGGCACGACCCGAAAATCTGCGAGAAGATATGGGGGGACTGGGAGGCGTTCGCGTCGTACGCGTTCAACAAGTCGCACTCGACCTGCTACGCTTACGTTTCCTATCAGACGGCCTATCTGAAGGCCCACTATCCGGCCGAGTTCATGGCCGCACTGCTGAGCCGCAACCTGTCGGATATCAAGAAGATCAGCTTCTTCATGGACGAGTGCAAGCGGATGGGCCTCTCGGTGCTGGGGCCCGATGTCAATCACAGCAAGATCCGCTTCTCGGTCGACGAGGGGGGCAATGTCCGTTTCGGTTTGGCCGCTATCAAAGGCGTGGGCGAGTCGGCCGTGCAGAATATCATCGACACGCGCAAGGAAGGAGGGCCTTTCAAGTCCGTGTACGATTTCGTAGAGCGGGTCAATCTGCAGACCGTCAATAAGAAAACGTTGGAAAATCTGGTGCTCGGAGGCGCGTTCGACGCGATCAGCGACCTGCCGCGCAGCGCTTATCTGGCGCGGGACGAGCACGACGGTACGCTGCTGGATGCGCTGGTACGGTACGGAAACCGCGTGCAGAGCGAGAAGAACAACGTGCAGCAGAGCCTGTTCGGCGGCATTACCGAGGAGTCGTCGGTGCAGAAGCCCGAGCCGCCGCAATATACGCCTTGGACGAAACTCGAGACGCTGAACCGCGAGCGCGACGTGATCGGGATCTACCTGTCGTCGCATCCGTTGGATGACTTTTCATTGATTATCAAACATTACTGTACCTGCTCGCTGGGCGATCTGGCCGATCTGCCGTCGATGAACGGGAGAGATTTCGTCGCGGCGGGCATGGTCACCTCGGTCATGCACCTGACCACGAAGACGGGCAAGCCCTACGGACGCTTCACGATCGAGGATTACAACGGTTCGCACGAATTCGTGCTGTTCTCGAAGGATTACGAGAATTTCCGCCGCTTCCTGTTCGAGGGTTACTATCTGCTTATCAAGGGGAAGGTCGCTCCGCGCATATACAATCCCAACGAGCTGGAGACGCGCATTACGTCGATCATGATGTTGGCCGAAGCGCAGGAGACGCTGATGAAGGAGGTGACCGTGTCGGTTCCCGTCGACGAGCTGACCGAGGAATTGGTCGGCAGGCTGTCGGCCGCCGCGAAGGAGAACCGGGGCCAGGTGATCCTGCGTTTCAAGGTGTACGACCCGGCAGCCGAAGTGGCAGTGAATTTGTATTCGAAGAGCGTCAAGGTCGCGCTGACCGGCGATCTGATCCGGACTTTCGACGATTACTCGCTTCGATATACGTTGATGTAGAGCGTATCTCGCTGAGGTTCGGCGCGATGCGAAAAACGTAAATAACTTGTTGACCGTTTTGTCCGCCGCGATGCGTTTTTTTCGGAAGGAATTGTCAACTTTGCGACAGACAAATCATTTAAAATTCACCGATATGGCACTTGCTATCACCTCTGAAAATCTGAAAACCCTGATGGATTCGGGCAAACCGCTGGTCGTCGATTTCTGGGCCGAATGGTGCGGACCCTGCCGGACGATCGCCCCGATTATCGACGAGCTGGCCGCCGAGTACGAAGGCCGCGTAGAGATCGGCAAATGCGACGTGGACGACAACAATGCCGTTGCCACGCAGTTCAGCGTTCGCAACATCCCGACGATTCTCTTTATCAAGGGCGGTCAGGTGGTCGATAAGCAGGTCGGCGCCTGTCCGAAGAGCGTGCTCGAGGAGAAAATAACCAAGCTGTTGTAAGGCGGTTCCGCCGCTTCCCGTTTTCGGGAAGGGAGGGGCGGACGCGCCGAGCGTTTTCCGATCGAATGTCCGGATGGCGACGAGCTGTCCGGACATTTCTCGTTTGGAGAGGACCGGTCCGTTCGAGCGTTTCCGGCGGGCCCGTAGGCCGGAAAGCGCCCGGCTTTTTCCGTTTGCGCAAGGCGTTCGTTGAGGTTTCGGCCGTTATTGCGAGAGTTGGGCGGAGAACGCGGCGGAGACGTATTCGCGGGAACCGGTCCGCAACGTGCTTTTGCCCGGCGGCGCGGCTTCCCGTTGAAAACGGGGTTTTTCCGTTATGCGGACCGGCGCGGATGCCCGTTTCCTCCTGTCGTGCGGCGGCGGATACGTGGCGGTAGAAGCAGCGGATAGCCGGGTTGCCGGTCCCGTTCCGCGGTCGCGTCCGTCGCTTCCTCCCGTTTTCGCCCGGGCGTTGCGCGACTATGGAACGGAGCGTCCGGCCTGTTTTTCGCCGATCTCTTCGAGCCAGCGTCCCAGCGAGGCGGTCAGTTCGTCATAATACCTGAACGACGGGTTCCAGCCCCATCCGTGCTTGCCGCGGGGGTAGGCGTGCAGCTCGGCCGGAACGCCGTGCCTTTTCAGCGCCGTATAGTAGCAGATGCTGTTGCCGGGCAGCACGTTGTCGTCGTCGTCGCTCATGGCGATGAAGGCGGGTGGCGTCCGGGCTGTCACTTCCTTCTCGCAGGAGTAAAGCGCGGAATCCGTCGGTACGTCGGCTCCGAACAGGTTGCCCATCGTCTCGCGGTCGATCATCCTCTCGTCGCGCGAGATAGCGGCGTACATCAGTACCGTGAAGTCGGGCCGGTCGTCCGTTCCCGTGAATCGGGTCGATGCGGCCGCCGCCAGATGTCCTCCGGCCGAGAAGCCCATGATGCCTACGCGGTGCGGATCGACATGCCACAGCCGCGCCTTTTCCCGGACCATTCGTATGGCCGCCAGCGCGTCTTCGATCGGAATGTCGGGATGTCCGTTCGGCATCCGGTAGCGCAGCACGACGGCCGTGATACCTCGCTCGTTCAGCCACCGGGCGACCTGTATCCCTTCGTGGTCGAAACAAACGGCCGCGTAGCCTCCTCCCGGACAGATCACGACGGCTTGGCCTGTGGCCCGGTCCGCATCGGCCGGGTAGGCCAGGTAGTCGGCCTCCGTAGCGCCGAAAACGATGTCCTGCGTCGTGCGTACGTTTTCGGGCGGCAGCCCGTTGCTGTCGGGTGCTCCTTGGGGATAGAGCGGCCGGGCTCGAGGCGTCTGGGCCTGCAGGTGGCAGAGGCTCAGCAGACAGGCTGTCGCCAGAATCGGTCGGATGCGATATTTTCTCATGGCGTTCGATATTGGTCTATTTTCCCCGGAGCAATCGGCAGCCGTGCGGTCCGGCCTCGGAGTTTTTTTCTGGCTCGTCCGCCGTCGCGTCTGCGGTCCGGTCGTCCGTTTATGCGGATAACGCTTGGGGCTCTTCGGTCGTTACGACCGAAATTCTTCACCTCACCGGAACGGGTCGGAATGCAGGGAGGGCCGGCGGAACTTCGCGCGCTTTGCCGAGCGCCGGCCGAGTCGAAGCAAGGACGGCGCACTTCCGCTCGCAGTGCGACGATCGGAATGCAGCGCATCGTCCGCGACACGATATGCGATTTGTTTGGAACGATTCCGCCCGCCGGTTCGCGAACCGGCCGTCCGACCGGTCTTATCCCGTCCGTGCGGTGTGTCCGGCGCGGGGCGCTGCGACTGCGACCGGACTATTTCCGTATCTCTTTCAGCCAGCGGTCGAGCGATGTCCGCAGCTCGTCGTGGTACTTGAAGGTTTCGAGCCAGCCCCAGCCGTGGCCTCCCGACGGGTAGACGTGCAGCTCCGCCGGTACGCCGTGGGCCTTCAGCGCTTCGTAGTACATCGTGCTGTTGACCGGGGGCACTCCTCCGTCGTCATCGCTCAGCGCCAGAAACGTGACGGGCGTGCGGTCCGACACCTGCTTCTCGTTCGAGTATCGGTCCACGAGCTCGATCGGAGCGTCCCGGCCGATCAGTTCCTCGCGCGATACCTTATGCGTGTAGCGCTCGTCCATCGTGATGACCGGGTAGATCAGGATCGAGAAATCGGGGCGCTGCGAGTCGTTCTCGAAATGGGTCGAGACCGTCGAGGCCAGATGCCCTCCGGCCGAGAAGCCCATGATGCCGACCTGATGCGGGTCGATCCCCCATTCGGCGGCGTGATCCCTCAGCAGCGCGATCGCCGTCCGGGCGTCGTGCAGCGGAATGTCGTGATGTCCGTTCGGCATCCGGTAGCGGAGCATCAGCGCCGTGATCCCGCGCTCGTTCATCCATTGGGCGACCTGAATGCCCTCGTGGGTGTAGGCTACGCCCAGGTAAGCCCCTCCCGGACAGATGACGACGGCCTGGCCCGTTGCCTTGGACGGATCGGCCCGAAACAGCATGTAGTCGGCCTCGGCGATCTTCTCCGCATGGCTTTCGGCATAAACGGCCTTGTCTGCGGGCAGTCCGTTGTTGTCCGGCGCGCCTTGCGGGTAGAGCGGCTGCGCTTCGGGAATCTGAGCTGTCGCCGGAAAAATCCAGAACAGGGCGCCGGCGAACAGTGATAAGGTCTTTTTCATAGGTATCTCTCGTTTGAATTGATCGATAAATGTAGGAAATTCCGGGCGATTTCGCAAGGGCGGCACAGCTTGCGTCCGCATCGGAGCGCTCGGTCGCTCCGATGGGGGGGACAGGGGCGGCCCTTAGAGCATAGAATACGGCCTAAATGTGATATGCCGATCGGTCGGAAATAGAGCGGGAACATCCGTATTTTTCGGCCGTTTGATGACAATTTTTACACGGAAACCGCTTACGCACCGTTTTTTATCATTAATTTTGTTCTTCACAGACCGGGGAATAATAAATTGATTGGCAAAATGATATGGGACGAAATCGGATTTTCGCGTTTGCACTGGCTTTGACGGGTTTTCTGGCGTCCTGCGGAAAATTCAACGACCGGATGGAAGGAATTCTCTCGAGGGCCGAATCCGTGATGGACTCGTGTCCGGACAGCGCCGTCCGGACATTGGGCGAGATTACCAACCCGAGGTGGCTCAGCCGGCCGAACCGGGCTCTCTATTGTTTGCTTAGTACGCAGGCCGCTAGCAAGGTAGGGCAGCCGCTTCCTTCCGACTCGCTGATAAATGTCGCTGTAAATTATTATTCGAGGCATTTGAAAGATCCTCATGCGATTCTTGCCTATTATTATCAGAGTAAGGCGCTTCAGGGGGTCGATGAAAAGGCTAGACTGGAGACGCTGTTGAGTGCGGAGTCATTGATCCCTGAATGTCGAGATGATGGCGTGGCTGGTACGATATATTTTTACTTAGGTAAGGCTTATCAGAAGCAATATGTCGATAGCGTTGCAAAACGCTATTACAAGAAAGCCCTCATGCATTACAAAAAGTCAGGACAGGCTAAAAATGAATTCTATGCTCTGCATAGTTTGGGATGGTCTCATTTGTATATGAAAAATTTTGCCGAAGCGGAAAAGAATTTTCAAGCGGCTTTGACTATTGCTGAAGATTTGTGTGATTCGTTATGTTTGGATGCTGTTTACAGCTCTTTAAGTAACATGTACAATTGGTTGGACAAATACGATGAGGCAAAAGAATGTGTTGTTAAATGTATTGAGTTTAATAAAGGGAACGCAATGATTCGTCATTATGTTTCCTTAGGTGATGTCTACTTCAGGCAAGGTCAGTTGGATTCGGCGAAGTTCTTTTATAACTATTATCTATCGAATAGGCCCCTTGATACGGCGAAGGTTGCGAGCGTTTTATATAGTTTATATCGGTTGGAAAGTCAGCAATATGCTTTCCAAGAAGCATTAAAGACTTTCGAGGAATACCATAAGATGTATCTGGCAATAAACGACAGAAACGAGCGGAACTCCATTATTGAGATTCGGCAGAAATATGACAGCGAGAGATTGAACTCGCAAAGGCAGCAGCTGATTATCCGTAACAGAACCTTGTTGATCGGTTTTCTGGTCATGCTTCTGATCGCGGTGGCTTCGGTCAGCACTTACAAGGTCGTTGTCGCGAAAAAGAACAAGCGGATCAGCGACGATATGGTCAAGCTGAGGGAGGCGGAAATCGCGAATCAGCAAAAGACGATCGACAATCAGCAACTGGAAATGAAAATCGACAAACTGAATCTGCTGAAGTCGAGCGCGAAGACGCTGATCGAGTCCAAGCTGAGAATCATTCAGAAAATGAACGATATCCTGAAGCTGTGGAGCGACGACCGACGCGACAATCGGCGCTTTGCGCTGGCGGCCAAGGAGTTTTTCGACGACTATAAATTCACGCAGGACAGTTGGAAGGATATTTACGAAATATCGAATCATATCGTCAGCGAAGATTTTCTGCACCGTCTGCGCGCGACGGAGTTGAAGCTGTCCGAGGACGATCTGAAGCTCTGTTGCATGGTCCTCGTCGAGATCAAGACGAACCAGATCGCCGATATTTTAGGCATTCAGCCGGCTTCCGTATCGAAAAAACGGAACCGTTTGAAAAAGAAAATCGACGGAAACTCCGATAAGACGCTCAAAAAGCTACTGTCCGCTTGGATTTGATTTAGGATAAATTATTGATATGTAGTGTATTTATGCGTATTCCGATTTGTCCGCATATGAAATTACAGGCAAATTTCAGTTTATTTTAATTGTCTGATAATTAGGATATAAATTTTTCGGGAAATTCCGGTTTTTCGTATTTGTCATATGGCCGGTATCGTGTGTCCGGGTATCAACACTGAAAAAATTGGATATGTTTGCAACGGGTTTCGGTTCTGCTGTATGACGATGTCGTTTCTTTGTTCGACTATCCGTTAAGAGTCTGCGACCCGGAAATTTTTTCAGGATGAGATTATGAAAATGCGAGTTTTGTTTTTGGCCATCGCGGCGGTATTGGCCAGCGCTTTGTCGGCGGGGGCCGAAGTCCCCGATACTCCTGTGACGAGAGGTCCTACCGATGAAAGAATAGAAATGGGAGGAAGAGAACCTGACGATATAGGAGGACCTGAACCGAGCGGAATTCCTGTCATAACGATTCGAGACGGCGAGTTCTTAGGATGGTATTACGATGAGTCCGCCAACGCGATCTACGTTACTTTCTCCGAACCCGTGAAATATGCGGAAGTGGTGTTCAAAAAAGGGCTCAGCCCCATAGGCTCGTTCAAAATGCTCTATCCGTCGCAGGGACTTTACGGGAAGATAAGTACCAATGGTTTGGGCTCGGGTAAAATGACGGTTCATTTCTATCCGATCGATATGAACGGCGAGCCCGTCGGGAGTTTCTACGGAGAGTTTACGAACAGATAGGAGTTTTATTTAGAGGTTTGCATAGATAAAATTAGGGGGCACAAAGGAAGGGTATATGTAATGGGTGAGCGTATCCCTTCCGCCCCCTAATCTTTTCAGTCTGTCGGTCGAGCGTTTCGTCCGCTTTTTTTGTTTGAACAAGGCCGGTAGGGAGGGTATCGGCCATATAAGGGATGGATTTCATGGAAGACAATCCCTGGATAGCGGATTGAAACCGCATTTGAATCCAGGAAAGAAACGATATTCATATCTTTCTGTGACTTTGCATGTAAAATGATGTATCAAGTCGTTAATATGGAAAATCTCCGGTCGGGTGAGTTGTACGTGTTTTCTGACAACGAGTTTTTCAATCCTCCCTCTTATGCGGTCGTGAGCGGCTGGGCATGCGACGGGATTTCTCTGAGCGTGCTGATGACCGAGTCTCCGTTGCCCGAACCGAGCATGAGAATCGATTGGGACTGCCGTTTGCCTCACGGACTCTCGTATTCCCGTTTGCCGACCGATGCGGAACGCGACAGGTTTTTCCGCATGCTCAAAGTATGCGATAGTCAGCAGAAACTGGTCGAGCATTGTTTCGCCGATCACGGCGATCGTTGCGAGATACGGTTTAAGAGAGTTTTTCTGCGTCCTGCGGCTTTGGGGGAATCGGGCGACTGTTGAGATTCGTCCGGATTGCCGCGCAGGACTTCCTTATTTTTGCAGCATCCGAAATCGTTATGTTCTCGACCGGGGCATGGTCGGACGGTTGCCGTTGAAGCGAATGTCGCGGTGGTCGGTCGGGAAATCGGCGGACGACAAAAGGGACCGGCCCGTGCCGGTTCGTTTCATTGCCGTTGCAAGCGGTTCGCCGGGGGGAGGGCCTTGCGCAAATGCCGCGATTCGATTCCGGGGCGATAGATCGGGCGGCTTTAGGCAACGGCATAGTCTTTTTTTTATATAGGGCGCGTTTCAGACGGGCAGATAGGCTTGTAAACCTTGGCTGTCGGATTCGAGGTTTCCGAACGATCTGTCGTACGGATGTATCCTGCTTTCGGCAAGCGGGTTTGGCCCGTTTCGCTTCCGTTCCGAATAATAATTTCCATTGGAAATTTGTTTTATTGGAAAATAGTTGTACATTTGTCGTGTGGTTTCCGATGGAAATTATTGATGTGGGAAATTTTCGAGCCGAGAGCTTCAAGCTTAAACGTGGAAAAGATGGAGATAGCATGTCTTATGCGCGATATATTGAAGGCGCTGAACGATTTCGAACGGGATTTCGAGCGGACGCACGGCGTCTGCCTGAATGAAGCGGCCGTACTCTGCTCGTTGAAGTCGGGGCGGCTTTCCGCTTCGGACATCGCGGCTAAAGTCGGACTCACTCCGTCCCATGCGTCGAAGGTTATTCGCAGCATCGAGCGCAAGGGACTCGTCGAGCGCGTGCTGGGCCAGCAGGACCGCCGGCAGATGTATTTCGACCTGACGCCCTGCGGACGCGAGCGTCTGGACGGAATGCGCTGCGGCAGCGTGGAGGTTCCGCAGTTGCTCAGGCCCGTGTTCGAGAAGCGTTGCGGCGCGTCGGAAAAATGAGAAAGAGATGAGAAAGAGAGTGGAAAAATACGGCTTGACGCTGATCGGCGTAGTCCTTGGGGCTCTCGCCGGATATTTTTATTACCGGCAGGTCGGATGTGTGGACGGGAGTTGCCCGATTACTTCGTCGCCTTGGCTGAGTTCGGTATGGGGTGCGGCGTTCGGCGGCTTGCTGGCGAGTATGTTCAAAAGAAAGCCGAAAGAGGATGAGAACGGCCGTTGATGTGAAAAGGCAGAACGGCCTGCGGAAGCAGCGGTTCTATCGTGCGGGGCAGGAGTTCGGTCCGAAGGGCTGCGGCGCGGGAACCGGTTTTCCATGCGGGCGTGTCGTAATCGGTTACGCCGGCGAGGCCGGTCCGGAAATGCCGGTTACCCGTTTGCAACGGTCGGGATACGAAGCTTCGGTCGGGTCGGGAACGATAATTGAAAACAGTAAATCATAGTGTAATGAAAAATCTTTGGATCGCCGCTTTGGCCGCCGTACTGCTTGTCTCGTGCGGGGGCCGCGAATCGCAAAACCGAAACAAGCAAACAACTAAAACAGAGAAGAAAATGGGAGTACGGCATTTGACCAAAGCCGAGTTTTTGACCAAAGTGGCCAATTACGAGGCGTCCCCGAAAGAGTGGAAGTTCTTGGGCGACAAGCCCTGTATCGTCGATTTCTATGCGAGCTGGTGCGGCCCGTGCAAGATGATCGCGCCGATTCTGGAAGAACTGGCGAAAGAGTATGACGGGAAGATCGACATTTACAAGGTCGATACCGAGAAAGAGCAGGAATTGGCGGCCGTTTTCGGCATCCGTTCGATTCCCACGCTGCTGTTCTGTCCGACGGACGGCCGGCCTCAGGTCGCTCAGGGAGCGATGAGCAAGGCCGATTTTGAAAAGGCGATCGACGAGTTGCTGCTCAAAAAGCAGTAAGAGCGGCTTGTATCTCGCCGGAGAGAGCGACCGCCGGTCCCGTAAAACGGGACCGGCGGTTTCGTTCGGCATAGCGAGGGACGATTCGGCCGTCGTTCGATTCCGTTTGTATTTTCGCCGGCTCGGGCTTCGGACATAGAGGTACGTTACGATGCGAGACAGGATTGAACGGGATGCAGGATCGCCGTTTCCTCCGGAGCTGGCGGCCGGGTATGCTTTTCTCGGAACAGCGGCGGACAAGGAGCTTTCAGGGGCGGCGTCGATTCTGGCATGGAACTCGCGGGCCGATGCGGCCGCTCGGACGAGACCGAAGCCTCGGGAGACAATGAGGATTTTTCGTACCGGCTACATGCCTTTCTTGATTCCGTGCCGGATCAGCCATGCGTTGACCGGGTAGGAAAATGCGAATCCCCAGCCCATGGCGATCTGCATCATGAACCAGAAGGTCCATGAGGTCCTTGGCAGCGGGTGATCGGCAAAAAACGCGAAATGTACCAGAGCCATCCAGCCGTACATGCCTATTTGCCATGCCGTAAGCGACAGCGCATCGGCTTTGGCTGCCCGGCCGAGAGCTTCCCTGACGCCGACGGGCTCCATCTCTCGTATGGCGGCATATTGGAATCCGATGCCGATAACCAGGGCCAGCGCATAGTCCAGCACCCAGCTTCCGGCCAGCAGGCTACCTCCGAGCGAGACGGGCACGAGCCATGCGAAGCATTCGCCGATCAGGTCGGCCAACGTGCAGCCGGCTCCGCAGTGGAGGGGCGAGAGCACCGTCCGTTGCCATGAGGAGCGCTTTCCTTCGACAGTCATTTTCATGCCCTTCATGCCGGCCATGCCTGGCATGATCGCGTCCTCCATCGGACTCGCGCCCTCGGGCCCGACCGTTTTCGGCATCGGGGCATGGCTGAGGGAATTATCGCTCTTTTGTTGGCCGTTCCGTATGGGGCGTGCGTGCTCGACCGGTATGGCTGGCATGGCCGTTTGGGGCCGTTGTCCGGCCGGTGCGTTGCCGGAGGCCGTTTCGCAGAGGCTGCCGAGATGTTCCGTTCGGCTTGCGTCGTCCGGGTATGCCGTGCGTTCCCTTTCGGTTGACGCGGCGGTCGGCCCGGCACTCGGTTCGGTCTCTCTGAGCTTCGGGCCGCAGTCGGTCTGCGGCCGGATGGGGTAGGGAGCCGACCTCGGTCCGGACCGGCCGTCGGAGGTTGCCGGACCGGAGCGGCCGAACGAAAAGTAGGCCCATAGGGCGGCCGCTCCGGCCCATAGGCCCGTCAGAATCCAGACCGGATTCATGATTCGCATCGGCTGGCGGCGGCGAGTCAGGTCGAGACCGATGATCAGCGCGGCGATCAGAGCCGAGACGACGATCAGAACCGAGATGATTTGCAGTAGGATCATGGCATAAACCGTTCGGCAAAATATCCCCGGGACTTCGGTTCGGTCCGGCTTCGGACGCGGAAAACCGTCGGAGCGAACCTTCCCGGGCATTCGTCCGGTTCCGCTGTTTGCCTCCTAAGGCCGTGTCAGGCGACCAGCAATACGATGACCACGCCCCAGATAATCAGCAGCGTATTGCCTATGGCGTAGGTGATCGTATAGCCCATCGCGGGCACGTTGCTCTCGAGGGTTTCCTCGACGGCGCCGAGAGCGGCCGTCGTCGTGCGCGAGCCCGATACGCAGCCGAGTACGATGGCCTCGTTGAAGCGGAACAGGTATTTCCCGATGAAAATGCCCGCCACCAGCGGAATCGTCGTGGCGACGGCTCCGACCAGAAACAGGCTCCAGCCCACTTCCTGAAACCCTCGGACGAAGCTCGGACCGGTCGTGATGCCGACGATGGCGATGAATACGTTCAGGCCTACGTTGTTCATGAACCAGACGGCCGGTTCGGGCACGCCTCCCAGCGTCGGACGCTTGGCCCGCAGCCAGCCGCAGATCAGCCCGGCGATCAACACGCCCCCGCTGACGGTCAGGCTCAGCGGTACGTTGCCGATCCGGGTGACGAACGCCCATCCGAAAATCAGCCCGCCGAGGAAGATTCCCATTCCCACGAGCGTCATGCTGCTTTTCTCGGTCGGCGCGTCGCTGAATCCGATCTCTTCGGCCGCCCGCTCGACGTCCTGCCGCAGTCCGACCAGCTCGATCCGGTCGCCGGCGTCGAGCTTGCCGCCGCCCAGCACGGGTATCTGCACGTTCGCCCGACGGATCGAGCGGATCGATACGCCGTGCATGTATTTTTCCTTCAGCAGGGCGCGGACGGTCTTGCCCGCTACCCCTTTTTTATTGACGACGACCGGCAGCGTTTCGACCGAGAAGTTGACCAGTTCCTTGTCCTCGACCTCGCGTCCGATCCATGTTTCCTCTTCGATGACGAACCGGCGGCGCCCGCTGACGACGATTTCGTCGCCCCGGCGGATGACGGTTTTCGGGGAGGGATCCTTGACCGATCCCTGCTGTCGGAGGCGCTCGACGAAAATCCTCTTCTGCTGCCCGGCCATGTATTGCTCGAACTCGCGTACCGTCCGCCCCGGCTCGAACCACTCGTTGTCGGCGCTGAAGGCGCGGAAAACGATCGTACGCGCCGCCGGGTCGAATCCCGGACTGAGGCTCATGTCGTCCCCCATTTGCGATTCCATCTGCTTGGCCGCCTGCTTTACTTTCGCGACGCCGCCGAGCAGCCTCGGGCCGAGGGTGCCGAGTACCCAGGCCGATCCGGCCGTGCCGTAGATGTAGGTGACCGCGTAGCAGACCGGCATCACGCTCAGGTCCGTGTCGCGTCCGCCGGGCAGCTCGTGAATCGTATCGGTGGCGGCTCCGATGACGGCCGACATCGTCTGCGAGCCGGCCAGCAGGCCGGCCGCCTGCGCCGCGTCGTAGCCCATGACGATCGCGCAGCCCCATACCGAGAGCAGACACATCACGCAGACGACTACCGCGAAGCCGACCTGCGGGAGACCGTCTTTTCTGAGCCCCCTGAAGAATTGGGGCCCTACCGAGTAGCCGATCGAGAATAGAAACATCAGAAAGAAAAGCGTCTTGGCCGGCTCCGGTATCCGGATGTTCATTTGTCCGACGACGACGCCTACGAGCAGTACGCTGGTTACGATGCCGAGCGAGAAGTTTCCGAAGCGGAACTTGCCGATCCAGAAGCCGATCGCTACGGTCAGAAAGACGGCCAGCGCGGAATTCTCTTGAAAGAATTTGACGATATCGGTTCCCGTAAACATATTTCGTAGGGTATTTGGTTGCGTTCCATGCGGCGGAGCGAGCGCTCCGTCCCGGACTTCTGAACAATCCGTGTGCCGGAATGGGCTACTGTGTCCGCAAGTCGCTAAAGCGAGACCTTATACGGTAACCGGGCTGGGAAATATAAGAATGTGCTTCGTGCGTCTTTCATACGGTGAGTCCGGCGACGAGTGTACGTTTATAGAAATTTTCGGATTATATGTTAGGAAGGAAAGCGAAATGAGATGGAGCAACGGTATTGTATGACGAATCCGTTCTTGGGTTTAGCAGACATAGTCTCGGAACGAAAACCGTTTCGACGGTTAAGGTAAATATTGCCCGATTTTTAATAGGTCGGGATTCGTTTCTTGCGACCGGTTCCCCCCCCGAAAACCGTTCTTGTCAATTTTTCGCTGGGGAGCACCGTGCTTTCAAACGCATAAATGGTATACGTTGAAAATAAAAAAGCAGTTGTTTCCAACTGCTTCTGAGCGGAAAACGAGACTTTAACCTCGTTCTCGCATTTATCTTATTTTCAACTCTTTATGGATTGTGTTTCTATCTGAACAAGCCAAGTGGTACGATTTGGGATACTAAATTTTGACGCACTCAACCTTTCTTTAGAACGATATTGTAAAATTAGTAAATATTTTTTTATTTCAAAAGCTTATGACATAAAATCGAATACATTTATCACTTGCCACCATATCCGTTAATGGGAATGGTGATAAATTATTCTTTGCATCGTACTTATTACAATGACGGTGTGAAACGTGATTTGCAAAAGCCATATCAGTATACATTTTATAATTGTTTCGGTTTGTACCGTCTCCTTTAGTTCAGTCAAGTGATATTTGGTAATCATAAATATTGTTGCGTAATTTGTGTAACGATAAATGAGTAACAAATAAAACGTAATGATATGAAGCCGAACAATCCTTTTCTGGTAACCGGATACCACAGCCCGGAATATTTCTGCGACAGGCGGCAGGAGACTGAAACCATGATCCAAGCGTTGTACAACGGCAGGAACGTGACGCTGATCGCTCCGCGCCGTATGGGGAAGACCGGCCTGGTCAAACATGTTTTCTACAAACTCCGCGAACAGGAACCGGATATCGTGACGTTCTATATGGATATTTATTCGACGCAGGCATTGGGCGATTTCATCCGGCTTTTCGCCAGTACCGTACTCGGTCGGTTGGACTCTGTTCCGCAAAAGGCGCTCGGCCGCGTGGGCAAGTTCATCAAAAGCTGCCGCCCGGTATTTACGTTCGATGAACTGACAGGACAGCCGAAAGTCACCATAGACATCGTTCCCTCATCGGAGGAAGCCACGCTCAGGGAGATATTCGACTATCTGCGATCGTCCGAGAAGCGGTGCTATATCGCTATCGACGAATTCCAGCAGATCGCGGAATATCCGGAGAAAGGGGCCGAGGCCCTGTTGCGTTCATACATCCAGTTCGTCCCGAATATCAATTTCATATTCGCCGGCAGCAAGCAGCATATCATGCAGCAGATGTTCCATTCGGCCAAACGTCCTTTCTATCAGAGTACGCAAACGCAGGTCATCGACCGGATAGCCAGAGACGAATATTATCGTTTCGCAGCCGACTTTTTCACTCGGCAGGGCCGGAAACTGGCCGAAGAGACGTTCGGGTATCTTTATGACGCCTTCGACGGGCATACATGGTACATCCAGACCTTGCTCAACCGGCTTTACGGGTATGCCGGGAACCCGGATATCGGAATGGTGGATTATGCCATCGGAGAGGTGGTCGCCGAATCGACCTATACGTACGAGAACCTGCTGGCGGCTTATCCGGCGAGCAATATCCGATTGCTTAAAGCCATCGCCAAAGCCGGATGCGTCAGGGAGATCAATTCCGGGAATTTCATTACGGAATACAGACTCCGGGCGGCCAGCAGCGTGAACAGCGCCCTCAAAAGGCTGATCGACCGGGAAATGGTCTACAAAACGGCGGACGGTTATATCGTCTACGACCGCTTTATGGCTATATGGTTGCGGCAGCAACCGTTCTGAAACAGTGTCGGGGAATTGCATCGCATTAAGATGCCGGATATACATGCCATGAAGGTAATTACCCCACAGTATATTTTACCGGGCATAATCAATAATGAGGGGAAAACAATACCCTAAAGGATACAATTAAAATATTTGTATTGATTTTATCACCTAAATGGTACAATACAAAACGCTTATGTAATCTGTCTGCTACGGTGAAATGTTGCGAAAGCAGTATAATTCGACACGAGGGGGGGCATTGAAATCCGGTGCATAAATACGTATTGTTCGTAACCTTTAACCAGAAAAGGAATCATTACGGTTGGATAAAGTGAATCAATTTCTCGATTTTTTCAATTATGAGATGACCGCAATTCCGAAAACAAATACTCGATAAGACAAGCTAATACATTCCATAGAACCTGAAAGCTAAAAGAGAATATGATGGGAATGTCTGCAAAACAAATCCGAATAATGCGAATTATTCTGCGCGATAATATCTATCTTTGCACATAATCGTTAATGTTATTGTATGAAACGGGCATTGTTGCCGAGTCAGCGGAAGACGCTTACGGCTCTGGGCGAAAATATAAAGCTGGCACGCCTGCGCCGGGAACTGTCCTCGGAGCAGGTGGCCGAGCGTGCCGGAATCTCCCGTAACACCCTGACCAAGATCGAGCGGGGCGAGGAAGGAGTTGCGATGGGATACTATTTCCGGGTGCTGGCTATTCTCGGGCTGGAAAAAGATTTGCTGCTCGTAGCTAAAGACGACGAACTGGGGCGTGCCCTTCAGGATGCCAAACTCGTGGTCGGGGAAAGAGTCTCTAAAAAGCGATGAATATGGTAACGCAGCGCGATATATACGTATATATGGACTGGCCCGAGGATGCGGAGCCGGTCTATATGGGTGTACTCCACAGCGAAACGATCCGGGGTAAAGAGGTCTTTTCCTATGAGAACGATCCCGCATGGCTGGCCCATCCTCGTTTCCGTGCGTTGGATCCCGACCTGTCGGCATTTACCGGGAAACAATACCAACCTTCGGATAAGAGCAATTTCGGATTGTTCCTCGACTCCGCACCGGACCGCTGGGGACGTACGCTTATGCGCAGGCGGGAAGCCATCAACGCCCGGCAGCAGGACCGAAAACCACGAACGCTTACCGAAGCGGATTACCTGATGGGCGTGTATGACGGCAACCGCATGGGGGCCCTGCGCTTCAAGTTCTCGAAAGAAGGGGACTTCATGGACAACGACCGGTCGCTGGCGACACCGCCCTGGGCATCGATCCGGGAACTGGAACACGCCAGCCTGCAGATAGAGCGGGAAGATAATGCTGGAATACCGGAGCATACGCGATGGATCGATATGCTCGTCGCACCCGGTTCGTCATTGGGCGGGGCCAGACCGAAAGCTAATGTGGTAGATGAGAACGGACACCTGTGGATTGTCAAGTTTCCGAGTGCCGGAGATACGAAAGATTCCGGGGCATGGGAGATGGTTACGGCCGAGATGGCCCGCTCGTGCGGTGTCGAGATGTCCGAATGCCGGGCGCAACGCTTCGGAAGCCGGCACCATAGTTTTATGACTGAGCGTTTCGACCGGACCGATAGGAGCCGACGGATACACTTCGCCTCGGCTATGACATTGCTCGGCTATACGGACGGTGCGAGCCATACAGAAGGAGCCAGCTACCTCGAACTGGCCGAATGGATCATCGCCAACTGCGACGATACGGACCGGAACCTGGAACAGCTCTGGCGTAGGATTGTGTTCAATATCGCGGTTTCGAACTGCGACGACCATCTGCGGAACCATGGTTTCCTGCTTACACCACAAGGCTGGCGTCTGTCACCTGCTTACGATATAAACCCTGACGAGTATGGCACGGGACTAAAGCTCAATATCTCGGAGAACGATAATTCACTGGATTTCGATCTGGCGATGAGCATCACGCCGTATTTCGGGCTGGAGCCCGCCCGTGCGGAATCAATATTCGCAGAGGTCAAACATGCCGTTTCGGGTTGGAGAAAATTTGCCACAAAATACGGTATTCCCAAGTCTGAGCAGGACATCATGGCTAGGGCGTTCAGGTATTGAGAATTGCATAGACTATTTATTCTGAATAATGTTTGTTAAATTTACATGTGATATTACGGAATTACTATATTCCTTTCAAATTAATGATCAAGATGATAATGTCGAAATATAAAGCCATAGACTTTTTTTGTGGAGGGGGCGGTATGACTTGCGGTTTAAGACAAGCAGGCATTAACGTTATAGCAGGTGTAGACTTTGATCAAGATGCAAAAGAAACATATGAATATAACAATCCAGGAAGTAGCTTTGTTCAAACGAATATAAAGAATTTACGGAGCAATTATTTTGAGAGAAAGTTTGGAATACAAAAAAATGACGACTCTTTGATTTTGGTAGGATGTAGTCCCTGCCAATTTTACAGTATAATTAATACGGACAAGAATAAAGCCTTAAAATCTAAAGATTTATTAAAAAACTTCGCTCGATTCATCGAGTATTACAGACCTGGATATGTATTAGTGGAAAATGTTCCGGGTATAATCACAAATAAAGATAGTATCTTACCTTATTTTTTACAAAAATTGGAAGATCTTGGATACAAAGATCCCGTTTATAAGATTGTAGACATGAGTCGCTACGGGGTGCCTCAAAGTCGTCGAAGATTTTCTCTTATCGCAACACGATTGGAAAATGTCAATATACATTTACCTAAGGCGGACGATAAAGAGACCGTATTAGCCGATTATTTAGGTGAAAGGAACGGTTTTCCCAAAGTTAGCGCAGGACATAAAGACAATAGTGCATTCAATCATACGGTTGCAGGATTAAGTGATATATGCCTTAGACGCTTGGCAAAGACTAGGCATGATGGAGGGAACAGACTTGATTGGGCAAACGATCCGGAATTGCAATTACCTTGCTTTGTAGGGAAAGACGATTGCTTTAAAGATACATTCGGGCGTATGTGGTGGCATCGACCAGCTTCGACTATTACAACTAAATTTTATAGTATCTCAAACGGACGTTTCGGACATCCGGAAGAAGATCGGGCTCTTTCTTTACGGGAAGGTGCAACATTGCAAACATTCCCGAAAACCTATGTGTTTAAAACAAATAGTATTGCCGCAACGGCAAAATTAATCGGCAATGCAGTTCCGTGTGAATATGCTCGGCGATTAGGTGAAACGATAAAAGCACAGGAAAACAATGGCACAATTTAAAACTCGGGCAAGAACTCTCGACTTATTGGGGCGACAACAAATTGCCGGTATCCCTACAGCCATTAACGAGCTTATAAAAAATGCACATGATGCGTATGCGGATAAATTCGATATCGATTTTTTCCGATGTAATAATCTGCTGGTATTACGCGATGACGGGCTCGGTATGACAAAAGAGGAGTTTGAAACTCGTTGGCTTACGCTCGGGACCGAAAGTAAATTGGCAAATAAAAAAAGCAGTTTACCGCCCATTGACATATCAAAGCCAAGACGCCCTATCATGGGAGAAAAAGGCATCGGAAGATTGGCTATTGCATCAATAGGAAGTCAGGTTTTGATCGTATCGAAAGCAAAATTAAGATCTAAAGAATATGATATTGTTGTGGCTTTCATTAATTGGGAGATATTCGAGTTGCCGGGGATTAATTTGGAGGATATTGTTATTCCGGTAAGAGAATACTCTCATATGCCGAATGCTGCCGATATTGACAGTATTAAAAATGAAGTAATACAATCCCTTGATAAATTAAACCAAAAAGGACTTATTGATGACAAGGATTTTGAAAAAATAAAAAGTTCTATCACGTCTTTTCAAGTTGACCCATGCCAACTTTCCTTACAACTACAACAAGGATTTGAATTAACCAATGGCTGCGGCGGAACTCAATTTTTCATCTCCCCGGTTTACGATACGATTATTTCCGATATAGAGGGAGACGGCAATTCGGACGAAGCTACAAAAATCGAGAAAATGTTGATGGGATTTCACAATACAATGACCCCCGATCATCCTATTCCCGTCGTTGACATCTCATTTAGGGACCATAGGACGAACGACGGAAGTTTTGTCAGTATCATAGATAAAGAACATTTTTTTACAACGGAAGAATTTGAATTGGCAGATCACCATTTTCAAGGGCAATTTGATGAATTCGGACAATTCAAGGGATTAGTAAAAATATATGGAGAAAAAACATACGATCACATTGTAAATTGGCGGGATAACTCTTATAGAGAAACCGAATGCGGTCCGTTTAAAATCAACTTGGCGTATTTACAAGGAGAATTGAAAAGTTCTCGTGTAGATATCGAAAATTATGCCAGAATTAAAGCCAAAGGAGATAAATTCGGAGGTTTATACATATATAGAGATAATATTCGAGTTCTACCGTATGGGGACTCCGATTATGATTTTCTGGATATTGAAAAAAATCGTTCGAAACGAGCATCAACATATTTCTTTTCTTATCGACGAATGTTCGGTGCTATTGAAATAGCGGACCGAGAACACAGCGGTTTGGTGGAGAAAGCCGGACGCGAAGGTTTTATTGAAAATAAAGCATATCGCCAACTTCAAGCGATCTTAAAGAACTTCTTTGTACAACTTGCCGCTGATTTTTTCAGCGAAAAAAACAAAACCGCACAATCGGAATTTTTCAATCAGAAGAAAGACGAGTTCAATGCGTACCATAATGCGCTTGAACGTCGGGACAAATTGGCTAAATCGAAAAAGGAAAGATTTGCTCGTGAGCTCGATATCTTTTTTGCCGGTTTAACGGAACATAAATTCGAAAACGAACTGGAAAGGCTACTTACGAATTTTAGGAACGATTTACATTCGGTTTTATACATTAACGATGCGGATGAAGCAAGCCAGAAGATAATTGATCTGGAATTCGCCATGAGACAAAAAGTTGCCGACTATAAAAAAAGAATATCGGTAACAAGTCCCAAAGGATTTGCAATGTCAAAATCAATGAGAGCAGATTTTGATACATACCTTGATGAGTTTAAAATGCTGGAGCAAACGATATTTAAAAATATCAATGAAAGTATCGATCAACTAATTGATGATTATACGGCACAGCTGAATCTGGAAATAAGTAAGCGGAAGCGGTTGGAGCAGGCGGTGGAATTGATTTCAGCCGAGGCTTTGTCTCTTAATAAGAAGAAGAAAAGCGAAACCAATGATGTTGTTTCCGATGTTTCTCGCAAAATTAAAGATCTTACGAATGAACTGATAATCGATTTGGATAATCAAATACGAAGCGTAAAGGATCAGTTCAAATTATTGGCAACCGATAAAGCCGATAACTTTGATTTGGTAACGGAACGCAAGAGAATGGAAGCTGAAATAGAATCCATAAGCAGTCGAAATACGGATGTTATGGAACGTATAATTCGACAATTTGAAAGTTTTTATGTTGAAAAAAACGAAGACGGTCAAATAATTACAAATGACCAAATAGCGGAAGCCGCTTCGGAAGAATTGGAGGAATTGCGGGAACGATTACAATCGGACGTTGAATTAAGCCAATTAGGACTGGCTGTCGGAATATTGCACCATGAATTCAATGGTACGGTTAATTCGATTCGACATAGTCTGAAAGATCTAAAAGCATGGTCGGATGTAGACATCAAATTGGAAGGGATATACAAAAATATCAAGGTAAATTTCGAACATTTGGACGGCTATTTAAATTTGTTTACCCCGTTAAACCGACGATTGAATCGACGTAGAGAAGACATATCTTTATTGGATATTAAAACATTTTTAATAGATTTGTTCAAGTCTCGCCTTGAACGACACAATATAGCTTTTAAACATACTAACGGGTTTGCAGGTCGAAAAATACACGGATTTCGTTCTACATTCTATCCCGTATTTGTGAATATCATTGATAATGCCATTTATTGGTTGAAACAAAGTGATGTTCCCGAAAAAGTTATTCGGCTGCATGCGGATGATACGGGAATATACATTTCCAATAACGGTATTGAAATAAAACCCCAAGATAAGGAACGAATCTTTGAATTGAGATTTTCCAGAAAGCCCAATGGAAGAGGATTGGGGTTGAGTATCAGTAAAGAGGTTTTGAATGCAGAGAACTATGATATATTTGTGGCACAACCTAAGGAAGGTTCTACAGTTACTTTTAAGATTCAAAAAGTACAATAAAATATGGCTGACAGATTTATTGAGCAATCGAAAGAGATTGCAAACAACTTTATACAAAATATTGTCTTTATTGATGACAAAGCATATAAGAGTGATATTACTAATAATGCCTTTAGTGCGTTGGATGTATCAAATGCATTTGTAAAAACAGGTAAAATTTGTGCCATATACGCGCCCAAATCCGTTTCGGATATAGATAGCTACAATGTTATTTTGAAAAAAGCTGATGTGGTTATTTTAGATTGGTATTTAAATATTGAAAGAGACGCGGAACAACAGTTAGATCCTGATGCAGATGCAGATAATGATGAACCTCGAGGAGAATTTACTTTAAAATTACTAAAACAACTTACAAGTGATGCTGGAACCGATAAGTTAAAATTAATCATAGTATATACGGGAGAAACAAGGATTTCAGATATTAAGGATGACATTATAAACAATATTGATTCGGAATCATTTAAAGTTAACGATTATACGATAAAGTCTTCAAATGTCTGTATCATAATCCGTGCAAAAGCCGGAAAAAAATTCGAACACATCCCGGAATACAAGCCATTGATCGTAGAATATGATAAACTTCCGGAGTTAATATTGACGGAGTTTACTAATTTAACCAACGGACTTTTATCCAACTTTGCTTTATCGGCAATAACCACAATTAGAAATAATACATCCAAAATATTAGGCCGTTTTTCTCCTAAGTTAGATCCGGCTTATTTAGGACATCGAGTAAATCTTCCTAATCCGAGTGACGCTAAAGAACTTTTAGTACGACTATTTGGTGATGCGATAGCCGAATTAATTGGAAGCGAAAATATCGATACAAATACATGGGTTGAGAATTGGATACACAATCGAATAGAGGAAAAGACTATAAACCTTGCCGGGAAAAATTTAACCGTCAATCAAGAAATTTTATGTCAAATTATTAGTGCCGATTTGCCTGATTTAAATACAAAAATTGCCTCTGCGACCAAAATAAGTTTAGGGAAAAAGGCTCCTAAACTTGCGTCACAACTTTTCCAGTATGGAGATATTCAAATAGAAGATTCCGATATTTCCTTTGCAAAACTAACTCATCATAAGAATATATTTCTTCCACAACAAAAAAGGCCGATGCTTACGCTTGGTACAATTATCAAGAGAATTAACTCTAATCTTTATTACATTTGTATGCAACAAAGGTGTGATTCCGTTCGAATACAAGGAGAAAGACGATTCTTATTCTTGCCGTTAGAACAAAATGAAGATCATTGCTCAATTATAGTCAGCAAAGAATCTAAATTTAGAATAAACGAATCTTCGTATGCTCTAAAAACTATCAAATTCAGAGCAAATAATGATGAACAGGCGATATATGCAGTAAAGAATGATAATGGTAAATATTTATTTACTTCCATCCATCAAGAACAATATGAATGGGTTGTAGACTTAAAAGAAATGCATGCCCAACGTATTGTGAACAATTATTGTGCGCAGTTGTCCCGTGTAGGATTAAATGAATCCGAATGGTTGAGATTACAAGCTAAATAACACAATGTCTGATATTTTCTCTTCTCAAAAGCGATCGGATATTATGTCTAAAATCAGCGGGAAAAACACAAAACCGGAGATTTTAGTTCGTAAGTTTTTATTTTCAAAAGGATTCAGATATCGTATTAATGTCAAAACATTGCCGGGTAAACCTGATATAGTTTTACCTAAATATAAAACAGTAATATTTATAAACGGATGTTTTTGGCATGGACATAATTGTAAAAAGGGGAAATTACCATCCTCAAATATAGATTTTTGGAAGGAAAAAATATCAAACAACAAATCACGTGATGATAAAAATTCCGATTTACTTGTAAAACTCGGCTGGAAAGTTATAATTATATGGCAATGTGAAATTAGTAAGATTGATAATAGGATAAAAATACTTAATAAGTTACTGGAAGATATCAAACAACAATAATTACGCGATATTAAATCTAAAATACAAATGCATTAATCGAGAAAATATATGAAAAACTTATTCTATAATTCCGATTTTAGTCTTATCTTTGCAGTAAAGAGTTCTTTGAGGGTTACGCAAAGCGCAGAAGGGTAATGCAGTAGATAACTAAATCGTAACCTATCACTATCAATAGCGATTAACCTGCGCTCATTTCCAATAAATTACACTCTTTTCGTAACTTCCATTCACTATAATAATCGAGAGAGCTACCCTAAATGAAATCCAAGCATATATTTGACAGTCACATTATCTTATAATAACCACTCTCTCCGTTCATTTTCTCAATCAGCCCCAAAAATATATTTTCAACACTGCATAAAGTATTATCGTTTTTCGACTAAAGCAGATTGTACGACGAGTAAGACGCTTGATGTGCGTGCGGATAGTCAGATTATGCCGTTCGATATGGTTGGTGCCGCGATTGGTTATCCGGTGAATTTCCGGAGAAATAAGAGTGTTATATTGACGGAGCTTATCAGTGTAAATTCGTTTGGCATGGATAAGTTTATCCGTAACCTTACTTAGTGTTTCATTAGTGCGCGGTCCGACAGAAAAACAGGCGACCGATTTATCCATACGGTTCAGAGCATATGCAATCCAAATATGAGCTTTCTTACGACCGACAAAAGTTTTGATTTCATCGACTTCATACACCGCATCCGTTGCAATATGCGGTGCTGTAATATCTTTAGAGATCGAGATAATTCTTTTGAGAAGTGTTGTAGTCGATATATCCAATATTCTTGTAATTCCCCTAATACCCACACCCTCTTTGATGTAGCTTGAAATAATCCGGTTTAGTTCAGGGATATATGCATGGTAGGAATAATCAGCCTGTTGCTTTTTATGACAATGCTTACACTGATAACGCTGCTTCCCGTTATCTTGATATCCGTTTTTTACACAAGTTCCTCCGCAAAATTTGCAAACCATTTTTTCGTGCCCTAATCTGATACATGAAGGCCCCCATCGGGAAGCCACGGCTTATTTTCAGCCGATTTTAGGGCGCAAAAATAATAAAGACGACCCGAAAGTCGTCTTTATTTTATCATTTTTTAAAGTCCTTGTAATGATTTTCAGTTAGTTATAATTTTATGCCCTAATCTGATACATTACCAGGGGTTTGGAGCGGAAAACGGGACTCGGACCCGCGACCTCAACCTTGGCAAGGTTGCGCTCTACCAACTGAGCTATTTCCGCGTTGCACCTTTAAACTGAAAGGCGGTTATTTCTTAGTTCGTGGACCCGTAGGACTTGCTTCCTCCTGTGTCCCTCGCTTTTGGTGATGCAAATGTACGATGAAAATTTAATTTTCCAAATTCTTTCCGGAAAAATATTTCGTTTCTTGGAACTTTATTGTGTGGCGGAATAGGTTTTGTCGCTGTATATCTGTATTCTATGATGCAATGCGGCAGACGACTCCGAAACGAAATAAGGTACGATAGATGCTCGCTTTACCGGAATGAAACGGATTGCCCGAGCGAATCCGCTTTCGCTGAGCTCTTATCATACGGGAAGCGCTTCCGCCTCGGCGATCCAGAGCTGGGCCGTAGCGTCGCTAGGCATGCGCCAATCGCCGCGGGGGGAGAGGCTGATCGAGCCGACTTTCGGGCCGTCGGGTAGGGCAGATCGCTTGAATTGTTGGGAAAAGAAGCGTCGTAGGAACGTGACGAGCCACTTTTTGACTGTCGCGCGGTCATACCGGCCGTCGAAGGCCCGGCAGGCCATGAAAAACAGTTTGGCCGGAGAGAATCCGTAGCGAATGAAGTGATACAGGAAAAAGTCGTGCAGTTCGTACGGTCCCACCGTGTCCTCGGTACGCTGGGCGATCTCGTCACCGTCGCCGGCCGGCAGCAGTTCGGGACTGATCGGCGTGTCGATGATGTCGAGCAGATAGGGACGGGCGTCGGCTTCCGTACCGTTGTCGGCCGCCCAGCGGACGAGATACCGAACCAGCGTTTTGGGAATACCGCAGTTGACGCCGTACATCGACATGTGGTCGCCGTTGTAGGTAGCCCAGCCCAGCGCCAGTTCCGACAGGTCGCCCGTCCCGACGACCAGACCGCCGGTCCGGTTGGCGAAGTCCATCAGAATCTGGGTTCGCTCGCGGGCCTGTGCGTTCTCGTAAGTCGTGCTGCGGTCGGAAGGGTCGAGGCCTATGTCGTTGAAATGCTGTTCGCATGCGGCCTTGATTCCGATCTCGCGCATGTCGACGCCCAACGTTCGCATCAGGTTCAGCGCGTTGCCGTAGGTGCGGCCGGTAGTTCCGAATCCGGGCATCGTGATGCCGGTGATACGGCGGCGCGGGATGTCCAGCTTGTCGAAGGTGCGCACCGTCACGAGCAGCGCCAGCGTCGAATCGAGTCCTCCCGATATGCCGATGACGGCCGAGCGCGCCCCGGTGTGGCGTATTCGCTGGGCCAGACCGCTGACTTGGATGTTGAATATTTCGCGGCAGCGCTCGTCGCGGCGCGAATCGTCGGACGGGACGAACGGATGCGGGTCGAACGTGCGGAGCAAAGTGTCGGATCCGGCATACCGGGGCCATTCCACCGCGATGCGCCGGAAGGAGGGGGCGCTGCCTTTCAGCCCGAATGTGTTGGTTCTGCGCCGCACGGCCTGCAACCGTTCGATGTCTACTTCGCGAATGAGCAGCTGTTCGTCGAACGAGAAGCGTTCCGATTCGCCCAGCATGGTTCCGTTTTCGGCGATGAGCGCATTGCCGGCGAAGACCATATCGGTCGTCGACTCGCCGAATCCGGCCGAGCAGTACAGGTAGGCCGACATAGCGCGAGCCGATTGCTGCTCGACGAGCGAGCGCAGGTAGGCGTGCTTGCCGGCCATTTCGTCGCTGGCCGACAGGTTGACGATCAGATGCGCGCCGGCCGCGGCCTGAAGCGACGAGGGAGGTACGGGCACCCAAAGGTCTTCGCACAGTTCGATGCCGAAGCAGAGGGCGTCATCTCCGAAAAGCAGTCCCGTCGACATCGGAACCCGCTGCCCGCATAGCGTCGCGCTGTCTCCGTCGAAGTCGGTTCCCGATGCGAACCAGCGGCTCTCGTAAAACTCGCCGTAGTTGGGAAGATAGGTTTTCGGCACGATTCCGAGCACGCGTCCCCGGCAGAAGACGACGGCCGTATTGTAGAGTCGGTTGCCCGCGGCCACAGGCATGCCTGCAATGCAGACCGTCGGGCAGTCGGAGGTCGATTTCAGTAGATCGGCCAATGCGCTTTCCGCTCCGTCGAGCAGCGCGCGTTGGGTGAAAAGGTCTCCGCAAGTATATCCCGTTACGGCGAGCTCCGGGAAAGCGACGAGCGCCGCCTGTCGTCCGGCGGCCTGGCGGATCAGCTTTTCGATGCGTGAGACGTTATGACGGCATCCGGCGACTTGGACCGAAGGTATGGCGGCGGCGATTCTCAGAAATCCGAAATCCATGGCTTTGGCGATTATTTGACTGAGCAAAATTACGAAAATAGCGGAATATCGCGTGCTGCTTTGAAACTTCTCGGCTGCGGCGCACGGTTGCGTTTGTCCCGTTCTCAAGTCGTATGACCGATGTGCCGGCCGTCTTCGCCTTTTCTGCTTTTGCGGTCGGAAAGAGAGTCCGCTATTGGTAAGATCGTTGCGAGGAAGGTTTTCGCGATGCAGGGACGGGACGTTTCGGGCGATTTCTGTCCGCTCCTGCCGTGTGAGAAAAGAGAATGATTCGGATACGAATCCGGTTTTCGTAACGACGGCTTTGCCCTGGGTTATGGCGGAAACATCTGATTACGGTAGCTTCCTGTCGGCATTTCTCCTTTCCTTCGCTTGGTCGGCGAATTCAGTAGGCCCAGGAATCTACATGCTCAAAGAAAAAACAATCGTTCCGATGAAAATCGCTATGAAAAGGATCGTTATCAGAATCTTGCTTTTGTTGTCAGATTGAGCTGGTGTCGATTTTTTGGGATCCATCGTTTTGTGTTTTGCCGATAGGGGGCGTCATTCTTACTTATAAGATGCTCCATTCGGCTTATTTGTTGCAAGTCATTGAAAATGATTTGCCGTTTGCTTATCTGTTCCTGTTTCGGCGGCGGCGTGTGCGAGTGTGACCGTACCGGTCGCCGGATGATGAAAATAACTCGTTTTACGGAGTGTTCGCTTCCGGAACCGTTATTTCCGCAATGGCTCGGGCGATTTTCCGGTAGCCCCGTTCGTTGGGATGCAATCCATCCATAAAAAGCCTGTCGTCGAGGCGTCCCGTTCGGGGATCGAGCAGATAAATGCCGACGTCCTGAAAGCAGGCAATTCCCTGATTTCCGATCTCCTGCTCGATCCGGTCGTTGATTTCGGCGATCCGTTCCTGCTGGCCGGCGGCGGGCAAAATGCCGATCACCTTGATGCGGGCTTTCGGCTGTCGGGAGCGAACGGCTTCGACCATGCGGGCGATGCCTGCGGCGATTTGGGCGGGCGTGTCTCGGCCGACGTTGTTCGTACCTGCCATCAGCACGATCCGGTCGATCGTACCGCAGTCCAATTCGTCGTGGTAGATTCGCCACAGCATGTTCTCGATCCGGTCCCATCCGCAGCCCATGTTGCGAAAACCGGCCGGCGCCATGATTCTTTGCCAACTGCGGGAGCCGTTCTCCGGATAGCGTCCGCCGGTACCTCCCCAGTAATGGGTAATCGAGTTGCCGATCAGTACGGCATGCGGTTTCTGCTTGCGGTTTGCGCGGATCAACTCCCGATGCCGCTCTTGCCAATCGTATCCGGCTGCTTCGCGCCGCTGCGTGACGGCCCGGGTGGTCGGGTAGTCTCCCCGATGCTCTTTCAGTATTTCGCGTAGCTTCGTTTCGTAGGCCGTCGCGATGATTTCCATGCCCCAGTCCGTAGGATGAATTCCGTCCACGGTGGCTTCTTCCGGCAGAGCGATCCGTTCCGCGCTCAGGTAGTGAATGTTTCTCGTGTTTTCGGCGATCAGTTTTTCATAACAGGACTTCAACAGCCGGTTCTTGCGCAAAGTGGCCTGATCGGCGTAACCCGTCGATGCCGTGGCGCTCTCGACCAGCAGGATCGGCGCCTCGCTGCGGTTGCGGATCAGCCGCACGCCTTCGAGATAGCGGGCTTCGAACAACGAGTCCTCGAGATGGTTCATGTTGGGTACGCAGTCGATGATCCATGCTTTCGCGTCGTTTTCGGCGATCAGCTCCACCGTTTCCCGTTCCATCCTTCCGCTGCCCGAGAATCCGAAATTCATGACGGTCCGGTCGATCTTTCTCGACAGGATGTTGGTCCATGCCATGCCGGGACGCGAGGCGCATCCGCCTTGCAGAATGGAGGTGCCGTATGCCACGACGGGCCGTTCTTCCCTTAGGGGCAGCCATTCGAACCGGGCAGCCGAATCGATGCCCACTTCGATCCATTCGACTTCGTTGTAGAGCGGAAGGTAGAGCCGGAATTCGTATCCCAGCCGATCGTATCCTTCGCCCGGCACCGGGCAGAACCGATAGCTCACCGTATCGGAGAATGTCCGGTCGATCAGGCGCGGAACGAACAGCCATGTTCCGTCGTTGTCTATTTGGTACAGGTCGATGCCCGATACGCCCGTAGCGGGCATATGGCTCATGTCCACGGGACCTTTCACCCCGTAACGTACGCGGATTTCGGGCGAGTTCGTGACGAAATGGAGGGCCTCTCCGGCCGAGTGAGCGGATAGTTTCCATACGGCCGGCGGTACGAGAACCTCGGCCCGGTCGGGCAATCTCCGGTAGCTTCCGCCCAGTTCCCGAGTCCATCCCTGTCCTTGAACGACAGGGAATTCGGCCTGTTCGGGCCGTTCCCATTCCGGCGGGTTTCCTGCGGACAGGCCGGTTGCGGCGGAAAGAAGGACGACCAGGGTCGTCAGCGTGCGTATCATGGTCGGACGGTTTGATATCAAAGTTAGCCAATTTCTGTTGAAATGCAAGGCCGACGGCAAAGATAAGGCATGACTTCCCCTCCCGGCCTATCGCTTCTATGACAGCCGGCCCGGACCTTTTTTGTTCTGTAATTTCGAGGCTCGGCAGGGCGTTCGTGCGCGAAACCGGCAGAACGATTGGTTGAGCTACCGTGCCGCGCTCGTTCTTTTCCGTTCGTTGCGACGACGGGCAGACCCTTCGGCAAGGAGGAAGTCGTTTCTTTCCGAATGGCCCGAAAGTTTTCCCTGTCTTGAATTCCGTTCAGGCCGTACTGGGCCTTGCCCATGCGGCCTTGCCCGAACGAAAGGGAAAAATCCGCGAAAGCGACTCGGCAGATCGATCCGAAGAATCGATCTGCCGATAAGTAGGATTCGTCACTCATCTACATGAACAGTGCAACAAGTTACGATAACTTGTTGCACTGTTCGACCGCTTTCCCGGAAGGAGCGGTTTGGGATATGTAGAAACGATGCTATTTGTTCCTTTCGGGACGCAGGCTGCGCACCGTAGCGCCGGCCTGCCACATTTCGCTCTCGCGCATTTCCTTGAGCTCCTCGTTCAACTTCTCGCGATAGTCGGGTTTGCTGTTCGAGTCGATCGAACGCTGAGCCTCGTTGCCTGCGGCCACTTCGGCATAGAGCTTCTTGAATACCGGCAGCGTCGCATCGCGGAAAGGCTTCCACCAGTCGAGCGCGCCCCGCTGAGCCGTCGTCGAGCAGTTGGCGTACATCCAGTCCATACCGTTCTCGCCGACCAGCGGCATCAGACTTTGGGTCAGTTCCTCGACCGTCTCGTTGAAGGCTTCCGACGGCGTATGGCCGTTCTCGCGCAGCACCTGGTACTGTGCGGCGAAAATACCCTGAATAGCGCCCATCAGCGTGCCCCGCTCGCCGGTCAGGTCGGAATATACCTCGCGCTTGAACGTCGTCTCGAACAGATAGCCCGATCCTACGCCGATGCCCAGCGCGATCACGCGGTCCATCGCCCGTCCCGTAGCGTCCTGCATTACGGCGTAGCTCGAGTTCAGTCCCCGTCCCTCGAGGAACAGTCGGCGCAGCGAGGTGCCCGAGCCCTTGGGGGCGATCATGATTACGTCGATGTCTTTGGGCGGCACGATGCCCGTGCGGTCCGAATAGGTGGCGCCGAAACCGTGCGAGAAATAGAGCGCCTTGCCCGGGGTCAGGTGTTTCTTGACCGAAGGCCATACGGCGATCTGGGCGGCGTCGGAGAGCAGATATTGGATAATCGTCGCGCGCTCGCACGCCTCCTCGATCTCGAACAGCGTCTTGCCCGGGACCCAGCCGTCGGCTACGGCCTTGTCCCATGTCTTGGAGTTCTTGCGCTGGCCGACGATCACGTTGAACCCGTTATCCTTCAGGTTCAGCGACTGGCCGGGGCCCTGCACGCCGTATCCGATGACGGCTATCGTTTCGTCTTTGAGGGTTTCGAGCGCTTTGCTCAGGGGGAATTCTTCGCGCGTGATCACGTTCTCGATGACTCCTCCGAAATTCATTTTTGCCATGATTCTCTGGTTTTAAATCCGATATTCGTGTTTCGTTGTTGTTTCCGTTACAGATTGGCCTGCAGCTTGTCTTCGACCGAGTCGCGGTGCAGCACGACGGTTCCCGAGCGGGTGAACTCGGTGAGCAGCTGCTGTTGCTCCAACTCGGAGCGCATCGCGTCGATGTCTTCCCGCGTTCCGGTTTTCTCGACGACGACGTATTGCGGGTTCATCTCGATGATGCGAGCGTTCCACTCGCGGACGATCCGGTCGACCGTGCCGCTCTCGCGGAAAATCTTCGACGTGATCTTGTACAGCGCGATTTCCTGCGTGATCAGTTCTTCGTTCGAGTAATACTCGACCTGAATCACGTCGATGATGTTGCGAAGCTGTTTGACGAGCTTGTCGATCGTCTCGCGGGTCGTGAAGGCCGAGATGACGAACATGCTGATACCCCGGATCGAAGATTCGGACACTTTCAGGCTTTCGATGTTGATTTTCCGCCTCAGATAGAGGGCCGTGATGCGGTTGAGCACTCCGATCTGGTTTTCGGTGAAGGCAATGACGATATATTCCTTGGTCATAGTCGGTTCGTTTTTAGTCCGTGCAAATGATGTCCGACAGCGAGGCGCCGGCCGGTACCATCGGGAATACGTTTTCCTCGGGGAGCACGGCCACCTCGAGCAGGTAGGCTCCCGGCGCGGCGGCCAGTTCCTCGATGGCCTCCCTGAGCTGTCCGGGCTCGGTGACCCGGCGGTTCGGGATGCCGTAGGCCGCGGCGATCAGCGTCAGGTCGGGGTTTTCGATATGCGTGAACGAGTAGCGCTTCCCGAAGAAAAGCTGCTGCCATTGGCGCACCATGCCCAAATACGAGTTGTTCAGCACGATCATCTTGACGCCGATGCGGTTCTGCATGATCGTGCCCAGTTCCTGCATCGTCATCTGGAAACCTCCGTCGCCCATCACGCAGACGACCTCGCGGTCGGGCACGCCGAGCTTGGCCCCCAGCGCGGCCGGCAGGCCGAAGCCCATCGTGCCGAGCCCTCCGGAGGTGATGAAACTGCGCGTCGAGTTGAATTTCGAGTAGCGGGCGCTGAACATCTGATTCTGGCCGACGTCCGTGACGATCACCGCGTCGCCCTTCTCGACCTCGGCCAGCGTGCTGATCGCGTCGTACATCGAGATAAACCGCCCTTGCGGGTCGCTGCTCGGGCGGACGACTTCCTCGTATTCGCGCCGGTCGCAGCCTTTGGCCACGTCGATCCACGCCGAGCGGTCCTTGTGCCGGATGCCCGATTTCATCGCCTCGAGCGCTTCGCCCGCGTCGGCATGGATCGGCAGCTCGACGGGCAGATTCTTGCCCAGCTCGGCCGAGTCGATGTCGATGTGGATGATCTTCGCGTGCGGGGCGTAGTTTTTCACGTCGCCCGTCACACGGTCGCTGAAGCGCATGCCGACGGCCAGAATCAGGTCGCTCTGCTGTGTCATCTCGTTCGCGGCGATGTTGCCGTGCATGCCCAAATTGCCGACGAACAGCGGGTGCCCGCTCGGCACGGCCGAAATGCCCATCAGCGTTGAGGCCATCGGCGCGCCGGCCGCCTCGGCCAGCTCGACGAGCCGGCGCTCGGCTCCGGCGAGCTTGACGCCCTGTCCGACCAGAATCAGCGGCTTTTCCGACGCATTGAGCATTTCGACGGCCCGGGCGACGGCTTGCTTGTCCAGTTCCGGTTTCGGATGATAGCTGCGCAGGTAGATGCACGGTTTGTAGCTGAAGTCAAACTCTTCGACCTGAGCGTTTTTCGAGATATCGATCACGACGGGGCCCGGCCGGCCGGTCCGTGCGATGTAATAAGCCCGCGCGATCGCTCTCGGAATCTCGGAAGCCTTGGTGACCTGATAGTTCCATTTCGAGATGGGCATCGTCATGCTGATCGTGTCGGCCTCCTGAAACGCGTCCGTGCCGAGCAGTGCGGCGGGAACCTGCCCCGTGATGCAGACGATCGGCGTCGAGTCGAGCATCGCATCGGCTATTCCGGTGACGAGATTCGTCGCGCCGGGACCGGAGGTGGCCAGACAGACGCCCACCTTGCCTGTCGCACGGGCGTAGCCTTGCGCCGCGTGTACGGCGCCCTGTTCGTGACGCGTCAGGATGTGGTGCAGCCGGTCGGTATGATGGTACAGATGATCGTAGATCGGAATGACCTGTCCGCCGGGATAACCGAAGATCGTATCGGTTCCCTCGGCGATGAGCGACAGCAGCAGCGCTTCCGCTCCCTTTATTTTTTGCTTGTTAGCCATAAGTCAATCGGTTTTGACGGCGTCGGACGTCCGCCCGCTGGCGGAGCCGTCGGGGACGGCGGTCGTCCTCGGATGTCCGGCGCTCGGATAGAACGTGGAATGGTCTTTTGTCAGATGTCTTCGCGCACTCCGCCCCGGTCGGCCGACGTGACCATCGACGCATAGGCCTTCAGGGCCCGGCTGACGACTCGGTTGCGCCCGACGGGTTCGAAGCGGACGATCGCCTCGCGGCGGCGGTCCAGTTCGCCTTCGGGCAGCACGACGTCGATCGTGCGGTTCGGTATGTCGATGACGATCCGGTCGTCGTCCCGTACCAGCGCGATGTCGCCTCCGGCCGCCGCTTCGGGCGATACGTGTCCGATCGACAGTCCGGACGTGCCGCCCGAGAATCGTCCGTCGGTCACCAGCGCGCAGGCCTTGTCGAGCCGGACGCTTTTCAGATACGAGGTCGGGTAGAGCATTTCCTGCATGCCGGGACCGCCCTTGGGACCCTCGTAGCGGATGATGACGACGTCTCCGGCGTTTACCTTTCCGCCCAGAATGCCGGCGCAGGCGGATTCCTGCGACTCGAACACGCGAGCTTTCCCCTCGAAGCGGAGGATCGACTCGTCGACGCCTGCCGTCTTGACGATGCAGCCGTTGCGGGCGATATTGCCGAACAGCACGGCCAGACCGCCGTCCTTCAGGTAAGGATGCTCCAAGTCGCGTATGCAGCCTTTTTCCCGGTCCAGATCGGCCGACGGATAGGTGGCGTTCTGCGAGCCGAGCTTCAGGTTATGCTTTTCGGCCGGCGCGACCCGTGCGCGGACTTTCGCTTCGACGGACACGTCGGGACTTCGCAGGTCGTTCAGTCGGATCGCTTCGGCGAGCGTCGCGCAGTCCACTCGTCCGACCGCCGTGTCGATCAGTCCCCCCCGGTTCAGTTCGCCCAAGATGGAGAGAATGCCTCCGGCCCGGTTGACGTCCTGTATGTGGTAATGCGAGTTGGGCGCTACCTTGCAGATGACGGGGATGCGGCGCGACAGGCGGTCGATGTCGCTCATCGTGAAGTCCACGCCCGCCTCCTGAGCGACGGCCAGCAGGTGCAGCACCGTGTTCGACGAGCCGCCCATGGCGATGTCCATCGACATGGCGTTCAGAAAGGCCGCCCGCGTGGCGATCGAGCGCGGCAGCACCGCGTCGTTGTCGTCGAAATAGTATTCCCGCGCGTTTTTCACGATCAGCTTGGCCGCCTTGCGGAACAGCTCCGTGCGCGCCTCGTGCGTCGCCAAGACCGTGCCGTTGCCCGGCAGCGACAGCCCGAGCGCTTCGGTCAGGCAGTTCATCGAGTTGGCCGTGAACATACCCGAGCACGACCCGCAGGTAGGGCAGGCCGCATGCTCCAGCGCGTCGAGCTCCTTGTCCGGATAGCTCGCGTCGGCCCCCTTGACCATCACGTCGATCAGGTCGTAGCTGCTCTCGCCCATGCGTCCCGCCTCCATCGGCCCGCCCGAGACGAAAACGGTCGGTATGTTCAGCCGCATGGCGGCCATCAGCATGCCCGGCGTGATCTTGTCGCAGTTCGATATGCAGACCATCGCGTCCACCTTGTGCGCGTTGCACATGTACTCGACGCTGTCGGCGATCAGGTCGCGCGACGGCAGCGAGTAGAGCATGCCGTCGTGACCCATGGCGATGCCGTCGTCGATGGCGATCGTGTTGAATTCGGCGGCGAAGCAGCCTTCGCGTTCGATCCATTGCTTGACTTGCTGCCCGATCTCGTGAAGGTGCACATGCCCGGGCACGAACTGCGTAAACGAGTTGACGACGGCAATCACCGGCTGGCCTATCTGCTCGTCTTTCATTCCGTTCGCTCGCCATAGGCTTCTTGCCCCGGCCATTTTGCGCCCCTGCGTCGTAGTGCCGCTTCTGAGATCTTTCATGATTTTCGTTTTTTCTTCGTGCTCCTCTTCGATTTTCGCAAAATAAGCAAATGTTTTCGTTTTTGAACGCCTTTTGCCGTGCGCCCTATGACGCTCAATCCTGCATTGGACGCATCATTTGTATGATATACAGTCGCTTACTTGCAAAAAGAACACTACGACTAACCTTCCGGAAATGTCGTTGTGTTAATTTTATACGGCAAAGGTAGAAATTTTTACAAAAAAGCGTAAAAATTTTGCTTCCTTTTTTCTCCGTCCGGCGTACTGTCGCGGCGAAATCCGCGGTTTTTTGTAACTTTGCGACATTCGTATGCACGAACGGTAAAAATTGAAAAGAAAGTATGAAACCGGAGTATATACCTTTTACGAACGATCTGATCGAACTGGCTATCCGCGAGGATATAGGCGACGGAGACCATTCGTCGCTTGCGTGCATCCCTCCCGACGAGCGGGGACGTATGAAGCTGCTTGTCAAGCAGGAGGGCGTTCTGGCCGGAGTCGAGGTGGCCGAGATGGTGCTCCGCCGGCTCGATCCGGACGTGGCGTTCGACAAGCGGATCGAGGACGGCGCGCATGTGCGGCCGGGCGATGTCGCCTTTTATGTCGAGGGACGCGTGGTCTCGCTGTTGCAGGCCGAGCGCATTCTGCTCAACATCATGCAGCGCATGAGCGGCGTGGCGACGCAAACCGCGCGCTACGTGAAAGAGCTGGAGGGCCTGAAGACTCGCGTTCTGGATACGCGCAAGACGACGCCCGGCATGCGCGTACTGGACAAAATGGCGGTCAAGCTGGGCGGGGGCGAGAATCACCGCATGGGCCTGTTCGACATGGTGATTCTGAAAGACAACCACATCGATTTCGCGGGCGGTATCACGGCTGCCGTCGAACAGACGAAGGTCTACCTCGAAGCCAAGGGCAAGCGGATTCCGATCGAGGTCGAAGTCCGCTCGCTGGACGATGTCCGCGAGGTGCTCCGCCTCGACGGCGTCGACCGCATCATGCTCGACAATTTCACGCCCGCTCTCACGCGCGAGGCTGTCGAACTGATCGCGGGCCGCTGCGAGGTCGAGTCCTCAGGTGGCATCACGCTCGATAATTTGCGCGAGTACGCCGCCTGCGGCGTCGACTTTATTTCGGTAGGAGCTCTGACGCACCAGATCAAGAGTCTGGACCTGAGCCTGAAAGCCTGCTGAGCGATCGTCGCCGGCCGAACCTGCATAATATTATGAAGATACCATGCGGAATTTACTGACTGTTTTTTTTGCACTCTGCACCTTGAATACGATAACCGTTTCGGCGCGACCCGCCTTCGATTACTCCGCCCTGCGCGACGGGACGTTCGAGCAGAAGACCGTGAGCGGCGTGCGCAGCCTTTCCGACGGCGAGCGCTACACGACGATGAGCGACGGCCGCGTGCTATGCTTCTCGTACCGTACCGGCGAGCCGGCGGGCGTCCTGTTCGACGCTTCGGCCGCCGAGCCCCGGATCGAGTTTACGGATTACGTCCTGAGCGCGGACGAAAGACGGTTGCTGCTGACCACGGACGTCGAGCCGATTTACCGGCATTCGTTTACCGCCGAGTACTGGATTTACGACAGGCAGGACGGATCGCTGCGGCGACTTTCGCAGGGTGGGCCGCAGCAGCAGGCGCAGTTTTCGCCCGACGGCAGCCGGGTGGCTTTCGTGCGCGGAGGCAACCTGTTCGTCGCCGATCCGGCGGCCGGATCGGAGCGGCAGCTGACCTTCGACGGCCGGTTCAACCATATTATCAACGGCTTGCCCGATTGGGTCTACGAGGAGGAGTTTTCGTTCGCGCGAGCGTTCGCCTGGTCGCCCGACGGCAGGAAGATAGCCTACCTGCGGTTCGACGAGAGCCGCGTGAAGCAGTATAACATGAACCGCTTCGCCGGCGGGCTCTATCCTGAGAACTATACGTTCAAATATCCGAAGGCCGGCGAGCAGAATTCGGTCGTGGAGCTTTATTGCTGCGATGCGGCGGACGGGAGTGCGGTACGGATGGATACGGGGGAGCAGACCGACCAGTACATTCCTCGTCTGTTCTGGACCCCGACGGGGCAGTTGGGCTTTTATCGGCTGAACCGTCTGCAGAACCATTTCGAAGTGTTGTTGTGCGATTCGTCGGGAGCGTCCCGCGTCGTGTACGACGAGCGCAACGACCGCTATGTCGAACGGGTAGACGGGCGGACCGTGACTTTCCTTCCCGACGGCGACCGCTTCGTCGTCCGCAGCGAGCGGGACGGATTCATGCATCTTTACTTATACAGCGTTTCGGAAGGGTTGCTCGGCCGGATCACGTCGGGCGAGTGGGAAGTGACCGAGCTGCTCGGCATCGAGGGCGACCGGGTATATTATCTCTCCACCGAGACGTCGCCGCTGCGGCGCGACCTGTATACCGTCCGGCTCGACGGCCGCGGCAAGCGGCGGCTGACCGGCGGCGACGGGACGTACCGGATCGCCCCTTCGCGCGGATTCCGCTATTTTATCAGCTATTTCTCGAACGTGCGGACGCCCAACCGGGTGACGCTGCACCGCTCGGACGGGCGTTTGGTGCGTACGCTGGAGGACAATGCGGCGCTGCGGACCAAGCTCGACGAGTTGCAGGTGCCCGTCAAGGAGTTTTTCCGGTTCGCCACTTCCGAAGGAGTGGAGTTGAACGGTTACATGGTCCGCCCGAACGGCTTCGACTCGTCGCGCCGGTATCCGGTGCTGATGACTCAGTACAGCGGCCCCGGCTCGCAGCAGGCGGCCGACCGCTGGACGATCGGCTGGGAAGACGTGCTCGTGCAGCAGGGATATATCGTAGCCTGCGTCGACGGACGCGGAACGGGTTTCCGCGGCGAGGAGTTCAAAAAGTGCACCTACGGCGAGTTGGGAAAATACGAGACGGTCGACCAGATCGAGGCCGCCCGCTACCTCGCCTCGCTGCCTTACGTCGATCCGGACCGCATCGGTATCTACGGCTGGAGCTACGGCGGTTTCATGGCGCTGAACTGCATTCTGAAGGGCAACGACGTGTTCCGTGCCGCGATCGCCGTCGCTCCCGTCACGTCATGGAGGTTCTACGATACGATTTACACCGAGATCTACAACGGCCTGCCTCAGGATAACCCGTCGGGATACGACGACAACTCGCCGATTCATTTCGCCGACCGCCTGAAGGGCAAGCTGCTGATCGCGCACGGTACGGGCGACGACAACGTGCATATTCAAAATACGTACGAGATGATTACCAAACTCGTCGAGTACGACAAGCCCTTCGAGCTCTACGTCTATCCCGACCGGAATCACGGAATGGGTCCGTCGCGCCATCACCTGATGGAGCGCTGTATCGAGTTCGTGCAAAGGAATCTGTAGCGCGCCCGGCTTGTTTCGTCCGTGCTCGCCGTTTTCCCCTTCGGCCGGCGTCCTTTTCAGACCGGCCGGAATAGAAAGCGGGAGCGTTCCGGATGTCGGTTCGTCGTTTCCCTGTTTGCAGCGGTCGCTACGGCGTCGGAAGTCCGGGATATAATCGGGCCGGGTCGGCTCCACCGGCTGTTGGCGCCGGCATTTGTCGGAAGTCCTCCGTCGCCGCGTGGGCGCGAGCGGTCCGCAGGACGGTTTTCGGAAAGACCGGGCCGTCCGCAGACGGCCCGGTTTCTGTATGAGAACATTAAAACGACTGAAAAATGATGGAGTTTCTGATCGAGTACCGCCTGCTGGGCTTGTTTATAGGTGTCTGTACGTTTTTGATTATCGGCCTGTTCCACCCCGTCGTCGTCAAGGCGGAGTATTACTGGGGAACGCGATGCTGGTGGGTTTTTCTGTTGCTCGGCTTGGGCGGCATGGCCGTTTCGCTGCTGACCGACAACGTGCTTCTGGCCGCGTTGGCGGGGGTATTTGCCTTTTCGTCGTTATGGACGATCAAGGAACTGTTCGAGCAGCGCGAGCGGGTGGCCAAGGGTTGGTTTCCCGCCAATCCGAAAAGGAAGGGAAAGAAATCGTAAACGCCGGGGGCGCTACGGGGATGCCTGTCTATGGCTTTCCCTTTTTGCGACGGGTATCGTCGGCTGCAAGCGCTTGTCATCTCCGGCCTGCGAAGGAATTGTCTTGTCGGGGCGCATGGATTCCGCTGCGCGCGGGTTTCGGTCGCTTGCGGGCGGAAGCGGCCCGTGTGGCAACTCACGGTTCGGAACGGTTCTTAGGAAAAGTTGCGCTGTCGGCCAGGCTCAAAGTCTTCTTATTGTCCGTTCCGGTAGATCAATGCCGAAGAGAAATGTTTCTCGAGAGGAGCTGTTGTATCTCGCGTGTCGGTTCGGTCGGCCGGAGAAGGTGGTCGGATTTGGCTGTAAGTAAGGATATGCCCGAGTAGCGAAGAAATCTTCATACAAGAAACGTTTCGCTTTTTGTCTGTCGGCTTGTTCAGAGAAAGATCGTCTTTCAGGTTTGCGAAACCGGAAAAGACGCGGCCCGGCGCAACTGCGCCGGGCCGCTGTGTCTCGGTTGGCCGGGATTCTATTTTGCGAACCGTTCTTCGACTGTTTTCCAGTCGATCAGGTCCCAGAAGTTTTTCAGGAACTCGGCCCGCCGGTTCCGGTAGTCGATGTAGTAGGCATGTTCCCACACGTCGACGGTCAGCAGCGGCGTCAGTCCGTCGCGCAGCGGATTGCCCGCATTGGGCATCGGCCGGATCGACAGCTTCCCGTCCCGGTCTTTGACAAGCCATGTCCAGCCCGAGCCGAACAGCGCGGCGGCGGCCGACGTGAACTGCTCTTTGAAAGCGTCGAAAGAACCGAAATCTCGGTCGATCGCCTCGGCCAGCGGACCGCTTGGCATCGATTTTGGAGTGGGTGATAGCGTGAAAAAGAAAAACGTATGATTCCAGTCTTGAGCCGCATTGTTGAAAATCGGACCGTCGGCACGGACGATAATCTCCTCCAGCGACATGTTTTCGTAAGGCGTGCCGGCAATCAGCTTGTTCAGGTTGTCCACGTAAGTACGCTGGTGCTTGCCGTGGTGGTACTCGATGGTCTCCTTGCTCATCCTCGGAGCCAGCGCGTCTTCCGCATAGGGAAGCTGTGGTAAGGTGTGTGTCATGATCAGTAAAATGTTAATAAGTGACGTCATGGGTGAATGCTTGAATGGTTTCGGGAAACCCAAACAAATTTAATACCAATTGCAGGGTTTGCCAATATAAATAATTTTTAATCAAATTCTTGACTGACTATGGAAAAAATCGATCTGAAGGGGAGCCTGACCGAGCAAAATCTGCTGAAAGCCTTTGCCGGCGAGTCTCAGGCTGCCGCCCGCTATCGCATGTACGCCAAACAGGCGCGCAAGGACGGATTCGAGAAAGTAGCCTGCTTTTTCGACGAGACGGTGCATAACGAGCTGAGGCACGGGAAAATCTATTTCGAGTTTCTGCAGGGCGGCATGGTGGAGATCACGGCATCGTATCCCGCCGGCGTGATCGGTACGACGCTCGAGAATCTCGACGAGGCCGCTCAGGGCGAGTACGACGAGTGGCAGAATCTCTATCCGGCCTATAGCGAAGTCGCCAAGCAGGAAGGATTTTCCGAGATCGCGAGACAGTTCGCTATGATCGCCGAGATCGAGCGCACGCACATGGAACGGTTTCGCGGCCTGTACGACACGATGAAGGACGGGCACATTTTCGTCAAGGAGGAAGACACCGTTTGGCGCTGCATGGAATGCGGGCACATATATATAGGTAAGAAAGCGCCCAACCGGTGTCCGGTCTGCCAGCATCCTCAGGCGCTTTTCGAAATCAAGTGCGACAGGTATTAGCCGGATTCGTTCCGTGAATCCGTGAAAGGGAAGGCTTTCGGGCCTTCCCTTCGCTTTTCCCGCCGCTATATATACGGGCATTCGCCGCTTGTCCGGGGAATCGTGTTCCCGTTTCCCGCGAAGTCGTATCTCGGGGGAGTCGGATGCGGCGCGCCGGATATGTTCCTGCCCAGATGGATTCGACTGGATGGTAAAGGAGTCGGGGATGCCGCGCGCGTTAAAAAATTATTTTCCTGTTATTTTTATCCGCTTCCGGTCTTTTTTTAATACTTTTGCAGATTGTAATCCATTGGAAAAAGGCGGCCGGATACCGCCGCTAATTTGTCGTTTAAATTTTTAGCTGGTGAAATGACAATCGATGATTTTGATGTTTTGGTAGCCACAGAGGAGCACACCCGCTTCGCTCAGGCTATCTGCGACGAAATGGCCGAGTCGGCTAAGGCGCGCGGTACGGGTATTGCCAAGCGCACGGCCGATTACGTGTCGCGCAAGATGCGCGAGGGGAAGGCCGTAATCGCTTTCCACAAGGACGGGACCTGGGCCGGGTTCAGCTACATCGAGTCGTGGGGACACGGCGGGTATGTGGCCAACTCGGGTCTGATCATCAATCCGAAGTTCCGCAAGCTGGGGCTTGCGAAAGCGATCAAGACCAAGACGTTCTTCTTGTCGCTGAAGAAGTTCCCGGGCTCGAAACTGTTCGGCCTGACGACCGGTCTGGCGGTGATGAAGATCAACTCCGAGCTGGGCTACCGGCCCGTCACCTATTCGGAGCTGACCGACGACGACCAGTTTTGGGTCGGCTGCCAGAGCTGCGTCAACTACCCGATCCTGCAGAGCAAGCAGCGTAAGAACTGCCTCTGTACGGCCATGCTGTTCGATCCCGAGCACGACACGGTGAAAGTACCCATCGACAAGGGCCTGCTCGAGAAGTAGACGAGTTTCGGAAAGAGAAGAAATATTCAGGTGCTCCTCCTTCGGTTTAATCAAACAAAAACGAAAAAGAGAAAATGAAAAAAGTAGTATTGGCCTTTAGCGGCGGTCTCGACACCTCTTACTGCGCTATCTATCTGGCTAAAGAAATGGGACTCGAGGTTCACGCGGCTTTGGCGAACACCGGCGGCTTCTCGGCCGAGGAGCTGGCCCGGATCGAAAAGCGGGCGTACGCCTTGGGCGTCAAGAGCTACGTCGCGCTCGACGTAACGCAGGATTATTACCAGCACGCGATCAAGTACATGATCTTCGGCAATGTGCTCAAGAACTCGACCTATCCGATTTCGGTCAGTTCCGAGCGGATCTCTCAGGCGACGGCTATCGCCCGCTATGCCCGCGAGATCGGAGCCGACTACCTGTGCCACGGCAGCACCGGGGCAGGTAACGATCAGGTGCGCTTCGACATGATATTCAATATCGTAGCGCCCGAAATCGAAGTGATCGCGTTAATCCGTGAGAAGCGCCTGAGCCGCGAGGAGGAAATCGAGTACCTGCGTAGTCACGGAGTCGATTTCGATTTCAAGAAGGCCGAATACTCGATCAATCAGGGTATCTGGGGTACGTCCGTAGGCGGCAAGGAGACGCTTACCTCCGGCGAGACGCTGCCCGAGGAGGCCTATCCGTCGCAACTGAAAGAGACCGAACCCCGTCGTGTGACGCTGACTTTCGAGCGGGGCGAATTCGTCGCGCTGGACGGTAAGCGTTACGACGACCGGATCGCCGCGATTCAGGCGTTGCAAGCCGTTGCTTCGCGCTATGCGGTCGGCCGCGACATGCACGTAGGCGATACGATCATCGGCATCAAGGGACGCGTCGGCTTCGAAGCGGCCGCCCCGATGGTCATCATCAAGGCGCACCATATGCTCGAAAAGCATACGCTGACGAAATGGCAGCTTTTCTGGAAGGACCAGATTTCGGCCTTCTACGGCAATCATCTGCACGAAGGACAGTATTACGATCCGGTCATGCGCGACATGGAGGCCATGCTCGAGAGCAGCCAGCGGACCGTCAGCGGCGACGTGTACGTCGATCTGCACCCCTACCGCTTCGTAGTCGTCGGTATCGACAGCCCGCACGATCTGATGAGCAACCGCTTCGGCGCCTACGGCGAGACGATGAGCGACTGGACGAGCGAGGACGTGAAGGGCTTCGGCCGGATTTTCGGCAACCAGAATAAGATTTACTATCAGGTCAACAAGGAGAAGCTGTAGCATGAAGTGGGTCTGTCTGTTGATCGCGATCCTGACGGAAGTCGTGGCGACCGGCGCGCTCAAGGCGTCGCACTCGTTCTCGCGGCTCGGGCCGTCGCTGCTGACCGTCGCGGGCTATCTCGTCGCGTTCTACTGTCTGAGCCTGACGCTCCGCGAGATGCCGGTGGGCGTTGCGTATGCGATCTGGTGCGGCATGGGTATCGTGCTCGTGTCGCTGGCCGCCGCGCTGCTGTTCGGGCAGAGGCTCGATATGGGGGCGATCGTCGGCATGGCGCTGATCATAAGCCGGCGTAATCGTGATCAACGTATTCTCCAAAACCGTCGAAAATCATTGATATGGTAAGAGTTGGCATTATCGGAGGCGCGGGATACACGGGTGGCGAGGCCATCCGTATCCTGCTGAACCATCCTGAAGCCGAGTTGGTATTCGTTCACAGCAACAGCAACGCGGGCAATCGCCTGTGCGACGTGCATGTCGATCTGCTCGGCGAAACGGATATGCGTTTCACGGGCGAGCTGCGTACCGACGTGGACGCGCTGCTGCTGTGCGTCGGGCACGGGGACGCGCGTAAGTTTCTGGAGGCGACGCCGCTTCCCGATTCGGTGCGCGTGATCGATCTGAGTCAGGATTTCCGCTTGTCGGCCTCGTCGTCCATCGGCGGCCGTCGGTTCGTTTACGGCCTGCCCGAGATGAACCGCGAGCGGATACGCTCGGCGCGCAATATCGCCAATCCGGGCTGTTTCGCGACCTGCCTGCAATTGGGCATGCTGCCGCTGGCTGCGGCCGGGCTGCTCCGTTCGGACGTGCATGTGACGGCCCTGACCGGTTCGACCGGAGCGGGGCAGAAACTCGCTCCGACCTCGCATTTCAGCCAGCGGGTCAACAATCTGTCCGTGTACAAGGCGTTCACGCACCAGCATCTGAACGAGATAGGCGAGAGCGTCCGCAGTCTGATGCCCTCGTTCTCGGGCGAGATCGATTTCGTACCGTATCGGGGCGACTTCGCGCGCGGCATCATCGCGTCGATCTACACCGACTGCGATCTGTCGGAGGAGCGGGCCCGCAAGCTGTACGAGGATTACTATGCCGATGCCGCGCTGACCTTCGTCAGCGACCGGTCCGTCTGCCTCAAGCAGGTCGTCAATACGTCCAAGTGCGTGCTCTCGGTCGAGAAGCATGGGGACAAGCTGCTTGTCGTCAGCGCGATCGACAACTTGCTCAAGGGCGCTTCGGGACAGGCCGTGCAGAACATGAACCTGATGTTCGGCCTCGACGAGCGCGCGGGACTGCGTCTGAAGCCGGTGGCGTTCTGAGGTATGCCTGCCCGGGGGCCGGAAGGTTGGACGTCCGCCGGCAGCGGAGAATCGCCTCGGACGGAAGTCGCAAGTAGTCCGGGCTGCGCGGGTTTGCGAATCTCCGTGCGAGGGACGTTTCTTTCGTGCGGGTAAGAGCGATTCGGAAGCGGCGAAGGGCTTGCGTTTGCGGCCGGACGGCGAAAGCCGGGGCCGGTCTGCGGGCCGGTTTGGCAGGGAATCCCTGCGACGGGCTTCCGACGCGTCGGAGCTTTCTCCTGCGGACGGATGTGAATCAAGGAAAAACGGCCGGCCCGTTCGCGGAAGGCCGGGGCCGCGCTTGCGGCCGCAAAGGAGTCGAACCGGGCGCGAGACCGCCCGAAAAAATGTCAGTTATGGATTTGTTCAAAGTTTACCCGTTGTGGGATATCGATATCGTCCGGGCCGAGGGCTCGTACGTGTGGGACGACAAGGGAACCCGTTATCTCGATATGTACGGTGGACATGCCGTCATCTCGATCGGCCATACCCATCCGCACTACGTGGAAAAAGTGATCGACCAGTTGAAGCATATCGGTTTCTATTCCAATTCGGTCATCATCGATCAGCAGCGCGAGCTGGCCTCGAAGCTGGGCGAACTGTCCGGCAAGCGGGATTACCAGCTTTTCCTGTGCAATTCGGGAGCCGAGGCCAACGAAAATGCGATGAAGCTCGCTTCCTTCGTCACAGGCAAAAGCAAGGTGATCGCGATGAAAGGCGCTTTTCACGGCCGCACCTCGCTGGCCGTCGCGGCGACCGACAATCCGTCGATCGTGGCCCCGGTCAACCGGACGGACCATGTCGTGTTCGTTCCGCTCAACGACGAGGCGGCGCTCGAGGCCGCTTTCGAGGGCGGGGACGTTTCGTCGGTGATTATCGAGAATATTCAGGGCGTAGGAGGCGTTCGGATGGCCGGCGAAGGGTTCGTTCGCAAGATCCGCTCGCTGTGCGACCGCTACGGCGCTCTGTACATCGCCGACGAGGTCCAGTGCGGTTGCGGACGTAGCGGCAAGTACTACGCCGCCGACTGGGCCGGCGTGGACGCCGATATCTATACGATGGCCAAAGGCCTCGGCAACGGTTTCCCGATCGGCGCCATATCGATCGCGCCGCACATCGCTCCGAAGTTCGGCATGCTCGGCACGACGTTCGGCGGCAATCATCTGGCCTGCGCGGCCGCGATCGCCGTGGCCGACGTGATGGCTGCCGACCGGCTGGTCGATCATGCCCGCGAGCTGGGAGACTACCTGATCGGAGAGTTGAAAAAGCTGCCTCGTGTCAAGGAAGTACGTGGCCGAGGGCTGATGATCGGCGTCGAGTTGTTCGAGGATGCGGCTCCGTTGCGTCGCAAGCTGCTGTTCGACGAGAAGATTTTCGTCGGCTCGTCGGGCGACAAGAATACGTTCCGCCTGCTTCCGGCGCTCAATATCGGACGCGAGCATGCCGACCGGCTGCTCGAGGCGTTGAGAAAGTTGTTGACGACAAGCTGTTGAAAAAATGTTGAAAGTTGTTAAAATAGGCGGCAACGTTGTCGATAACCTCGAAAAGCTCGATGCTTTCCTGCGCGATTTCGCCTCGCTGGACGGACCGAAGATACTGGTTCACGGCGGAGGAAAAATCGCTACGAGCATCGGCCGTGCGCTCGGTATCGAGGCCCGGATGATCGAAGGACGCCGTGTGACGGATGCCGAGACGCTGAAGGTCGTGACGATGGTCTATGCCGGACTTGTCAACAAGACGATCGTCGACAAGTTACGAACGGCCGGCTGCCGGGCGTTCGGCCTGTGCGGCGCCGACGGGGGGCTGATCCTGTCGCGGCGGCGCAGTCCGGAGCCGGTCGATTACGGTTTCGTCGGCGATCCGCTGCCCGACCGGTTCGGGCTCGATGCGGCCCGCATGCTGATCGACGCCGGCTATACGCCGGTCGTCGCGCCGATTACGGCCGATGCCGAAGGCGAAGGCCTGCTCAATACGAATGCCGACACGGTGGCGCAAACCGTAGCCGTCGGCATGTCGGCCGTTTACGAGACGGAACTGGTTTATTGCTTCGAGAAGCGGGGCGTGCTGCTCGACGTGAACGACGACGACAGCGTGATCGCCGAGATCACGCCGGATCGCTTCGCCGAGCTCCGGACCCGGGGCATCGTGGCCGACGGCATGCTACCCAAGCTGGAGAACGCCTTTCGGGCGATCGACAGCGGCGTGCGCTCGGTCGCGATCTGCTCGGCCGACCGGATCGCGTCGCCGGGCTACGGGGGAACGACGCTGCGGAAGTGAGTAGTCGGGTCGCGTGAGTCTGAGACTTTCGCGGGGATGTGACTGCGGACGGTTTCCCGGAGGCTGACGATCGGTGAAGACTCGGTCGCATGGCGCATGTCGGAGACTGAGGCCGAGGCGCGTTCGTTTTCGGTTCGGGGGATTTTCGGGGGAGCGCTTGTTCGGTCTTCTTCGATGGACCGAAACCGAAAAGAGCGGTCGGTTGCCGGAACGTTCTGCCGCACGGATTGTGCCGGGATCGGGAAAACCGGCGCTCGGAGCGGGGGGCGACATACCGGATAGTTAGGGATATATAATGCTAATGATAGGAAAAATATGGAACTGAAGATTGCACTTTTGCCCGGGGACGGTATCGGTCCCGAGATCGTGGGCGAGGCGGTGAAGGTCCTGGACCGGGTGGCCGCGAAGTACGGACATGTTTTCAAGTATGAGAAAGCGCTGGTCGGCGCCTGCGCGATCGATGCGACGGGCGACCCGTATCCGGCCGAGACGCACGCCGTCTGTCTGCGTTCCGACGCCGTGTTGTTCGGCGCGATCGGCGACCCGAAGTACGACAACGACCCGTCGGCCAAGGTGCGGCCCGAGCAGGGACTGCTCCGGATGCGCAAGTCGCTCGGACTGTACGCCAACCTGCGCCCGCTGGCCGTGTTCGACTCGCTGGCCGGCCGCTCGCCGCTGAAGACCGAGATCGTGCGCGGAGCCGATTTCCTGTGCGTGCGCGAGCTGACCGGAGGCATGTACTTCGGCCGTCCTCAGGGACGCAGCGAGGACGGGAACACCGCTTACGACACTTGCGTTTACACGCGCGAGGAGATCGAGCGGATTCTGCGTCTGGCCTTCGAACTGGCCCGCAAGCGGCGCAAACATCTGACCGTCGTCGACAAGGCCAACGTGATCGCCACCTCGCGGCTGTGGCGTCAGATCGCGGGCGAAATGGCGCCGCGATATGCCGATGTGCAACTCGAGTTCATGTTCGTCGACAATGCGGCGATGCAGATCATCCAGCGGCCGACCCATTTCGACGTGATCGTGACCGAAAACCTGTTCGGCGATATCCTGACCGACGAGGCCAGCGTCATCAGCGGCTCGCTCGGCATGCTCCCCTCGGCTTCGGTCGGCGCGGAGGTGGCGCTGTTCGAGCCGATTCACGGAAGCTATCCTCAGGCCGCGGGCAAGAACATCGCCAATCCGATGGCGACGATCCTTTCGGCCGCCATGCTGCTCGAGCACGTGGGGCTCGAAAAGGAGGGAAAGACCGTCCGCGAGGTGGTCAACCGGGCGATCGAGTCGGGCGTCGTGACCGAGGATCTGGTCAGCGACGGCGGCAAGGCTTATTCGACGACCGCCGTAGGCGATTTCATCGCTGCGGCTGTCTGAACCTCGTTCCGATCGGCAGGGTCGGTCCGGAACGGAGATTTCGAGATAGACAGAGGGCTGTCGGGCAATCGCTGACAGCCCTCTGTTTGCGTATTCTTTCCGGGCTGCGCGGCTCGGTTTCGGCGGAGCGATAGCGGCGGTCGGCTTCTCGTGCTTGTGCGGTTATGCCGCCGGGGGACGTGCCCGTTCCGTTCTGTCCGTCGAAAATATGTCCGAATGACCTTTCCGAGCGGATTGACAGGCGGCGGCCCGATCGAAACCGCGCGCTTTACCCTCGCAGGTCGAATTCTTATGCCGGCGGCTTTCCCTTTCGCGGAAAATCCGCATGTGTACGGCAGATTTTCTCTGCCTTGTCATCCGTAATCTCCCCGTTCCGGTTGTGCGGATAACGCTTTTCGGAACCCGATTATATACTTTTCCGTACCGGTCCTCGGGTTTTCGATGGTTCCGGTTTTCCCTGTATGAAATTTTTCTCTCGGCGCAAGGGTTTTATGGTAGGAGCTTATTGTATGCGCGTTCCGTAGCCGCAGCCGGACTCGGCGAATGTGAAAATTCCGGGAGCGAAGACGTTCGGTAATCGAAATATGTAATTTCCTTTCGGAAGAATGTCCCCCCGTTCCTCGATTTTTGTTCCCCGAGCAATAATTGTCAGGTGTTTGCGTTTTGATAATAGGGATAAGCGAGGGTTCTGTTCGCTCCCGCTCGTCGTATTCCCGTATGCCGGTTACGGCCGCAGTTGAGCGAATATCCGGCGCGATGCCGCACCGGATGGGGGGAATCGTGACGATAAGTTTCTCATCGTCACGATTCCTGCCGAGGAAATGCTTGCCATGATATAATCTTGAGGGACGATGGTAGGCTCCTCAAAAAATAGGAATTTATGTACACCAAAAGAATCGAACCCTTGCAAAGTAGAATTCTGATAGCCCTTCTGTTATTTACGGTATTTCCGATCTGCGGATTCGGCAAGAAAAAGAATGTTCCGCCGCCCGTTATGGACAGCATACAGGCTGCCCGGTTTATGGACTCGATCCACCGTTTGTATTTGAACGAGGTCGATTTTATTATCGACCGTATAGAGAACACCTATATATCCGGCCGCCGGGGCATGAGCGACGAGGAGTGGAACCGACGTGCGGCGATTGTCCGGGATAAAGCCGTACATGCCAATAATCGTTGGGAATATGTTTATGCATGCCGTTACTTGAATCTGCTTAAAGACGATGCTCATTTCAAATTCCCCGACGAGGGCATGTTCAACAGAGAAGGTTTTTTCACGGAAAACGATTCTGTTTTTCCGCTTTGGGTGCAGACATGGAAGGATGGGACGGTGTATAATGTAAAAGACTATACGGGTGTCGTCCCACCCCATGCACGGATTTTAAGCGTCAACGGTCGTTCGGCTCGGGAAATGGCGTTGGAGAACCGATCCATAGCTCCGGGAGAGGAAGTATACGCTATGGCTTGGATGAACGCTGATTGTGAAGCAGGGTCCCGTAGTTGGCCCAATTTTGCTAATTATCTGTTTATGGAAAAGATGAAGGCGCCTTTTGAGGTCGTGTATGTCCGACAGGGGAATCATCGTCCGGATACAGTAACATTAAAAGCTCTGACCCGACAAGAAAAGCATATTTCGTATCGGAAAGAAGATAAACATGACGTCAAAGAAAGCCGAGGCTTTCCTCGGAAGCCGATCACATATCAAAACGTCGGCGATGGAATCGGAGTACTTTCGATCAATTCTTTCTGGGGCAAGCGTTGGGCGGCCATGTTGCTGTTCGGCAAAGACTGGCGCTACAAACGCTTGCTCCGCCGGGCTATGCGCCGCATCGATCGGGACAATATAAAAGATCTGATTATCGATGTCAGTCTGAATGGCGGAGGAATGACGGATAATATCTATTATACGTTGGATTATTTTACGGATCGACCTATCGAAATGAACTCCGTGTACCATGTTACGGATAATAACAGAGAACTGATCCAAACGAACATCGAAAGAAGCGAGACCATAAAAGAGAGCGACCGGGAGCGTTTGGTTGAATACGTCGGGATACTGGAGTCCGGTACGGTTTTCTGTACGGATACGGTTTGCGATCTGCAATACCTCCCCAGCCGTCCGAAACACGGTTTCGGAGGAAATGTATATGTACTCACGGGGCATCAGACTTATTCGGCAGCCCAGATGTTTGCCCGTTACTGCCAGACGTTGGGGATCGGTCCTACGGCCGGTCAGCACTGCGGAGGTTACAATGAGATCACGGGAAATGCGGCGAGCGAGACGCTGCCGCGTCTTTCATATTTAGAATTTAAAGTCCCGTTCGGAAGTGTCCGGATAAACAAAAACGACGATCCCTATGATTATCCTCCGGTAGACATTCCGATCGACCATCCGTTCGAGGAGTGGCTGAAGCGGGAGAACCGCAGTCTGGACCGGCTGATCGGGATGATCCGGAACGGAACGGCCGCCGCTTCGGCTTCCGGGCCCGCTTCGCCCAAATAGCGAGGGCGCTTTCCCCGTCGTCGGGTGTGTCCGAACGTGCCGTTTCGCGACGAAAAGGCAGGGTATTATTCTGTGCGCATAGTTGCCGAATGACAGTTTGCGATAACGATTCGCTCGATTTCAGACTCGAAAAATTGATATCCGAAAGTAAAATGCGGGTTTGTTCTTGTTGTTTGTAAAGTGTTGTTTGGTAGTCTGTTCCGTTCGGAAAATGAAAATAGTTTGAAAAAAGTTGCCGAAATATTTGGAAAGAACAAGCGAATGTCTCTATATTTGCACCCGCTAAACGGAAGAGACGGTTAGCGGGACGTTCTGAAAAGGTTGAAAAGTTTTCGAAAAAGATTTTGTCGTTTCCGAAACAATATCTATCTTTGCGCTCCGTTAGCTTGTACGATCGAGTATAGCGATCAGTTCTTAAAAAAGTTTCTCGAAGTTTTTCGCAAAAGATTTGGCGGTTTGAAAAATAGCTTTTATCTTTGCAGCCCGAAACCTCTGAAAAGAGGGCGGGTGATGAAAGACCCGAGAGGTTTATTGAAAGAAAAGTTCTTTGAAGTAATTAAGCAGCTAAAGTTTATTCTTACTCGTTTCGAAAGAAACGGTAATAATTTTCAAAATACCTTTGAGTATAGCCAAGATATTTAACGAAACATTTTTTACAATGGAGAGTTTGATCCTGGCTCAGGATAAACGCTAGCGGCAGGCCTAACACATGCAAGTCGAGGGGCATCGGATAGAGTACTTCGGTACTCTTGCCGGCGACCGGCGGACGGGTGCGTAACGCGTATGCAACCTACCTTCAACAGGGGGATAATCCGAAGAAATTTGGTCTAATACCCCATAATATTCCGACAGGCATCTGTCGGAGTTGAAAGCTTCGGTGGTTGGAGATGGGCATGCGTTGTATTAGCTAGATGGTGAGGTAACGGCTCACCATGGCGATGATACATAGGGGGACTGAGAGGTTTTCCCCCCACACTGGTACTGAGACACGGACCAGACTCCTACGGGAGGCAGCAGTGAG